>ERZ773158.803-NODE-803-length-34351-cov-12.577006_pt1 | contig 34351 bp, 29 predicted proteins | sample MGYA00511918_ERZ773158 | MGnify/ENA primary metagenome ERZ773158 (study PRJEB29015, sample SAMEA2737876) | human gut metagenome | biome: human gut; feature: human-associated habitat; material: faeces | place: China | collected 2012 ...
AACAGTATGTGTAGTTCTAACTATCGCTGTTATTGCCAACTTTTATATGCTCCCTAACAGGGAGCTGGCATCGCCGCAGGCGATGACTGAGGGTTGTGCATTTTTTTCATCATCGAAAGGAGTTTTAATCTATGGCAGAAATCAATCAGGAAATTTTGAAACGTACTCTGGTAATCAACGTTGAGGATGGCACCGGTGCCGACGGCACTACCAAGTATAAGGCGAAAAACTTCAACGGCATCAAGACTGACGCTGCACTGGACAAGGTGTACGAGGCAGGCACTGCCCTCGGCGGTCTGATGGAGAAGCCTTATAAAGATATTGAGCTGACCGAGAAGAGTGAGCTGGCGGAAGCGTAAGCAGAACGCCACAACCCTTCCGTCTACTCGCTACGCTCGTAGCCACCTCCCCTTTCAGGGGAGATATAACCTACTTGCGAAACGTAATTCTTAAAACCACCACTAACCCATATATGCTCCCTGAAAGGGAGCTGTCAAAATCACGCCAGTGATTTTGACTGAGGGTTGTATCATTATGACACAAAGGAGCAATCACCCATGGAAAAATCTTTACAACTCGTCTTTAAAAACGCTGCAGGCAGCAGCAAAATCATCACCATCTCCAACCCCAAAGAAAACCTCACCAAAGCCGAAACCGACGAAGCCATGCAAAAAATCGTCGCAGCCAACGTTTTCAACACCCTCGGCGGTGACTTGGTACAAGCTGTTGAAGCTCGTGTGGTCAATCGTAACGTCCAAGTTCTGGCGTAAAAAGCACTAAGGAGTGATCCTCATGGAATTTGACAGACTTCTCTCCGCTGCTGCGGATTATGGTTTCCCCATGCTCGTCAGCTCGTATCTTCTGGTCCGTATGGAAGGCAGAATTGAAAAGCTGAGTGCCAATATCGACACCTTAACCCGTGTGCTGCAGGAAAGACTTGTGATGCAATTTCCATATGTACAACAGTAAAATAGTATATACAAGCAAAAATATACTAAAGAACTAATCATATGGCACAGGGGCTGTCGTACCTAGCAGTACGGCAGCCCATCTTTATAGAAAAGGAAAATAATATGCGCTATAAAATAATCACCTATACTCTCTTTCTTCTCTTTGCACTCGGTCTTATCGGCATAGCCTCCATAGTCAGCGCACAAGCGAGGCCTGCCAGCACCTATACAGCATATGTGGTACGCATTATAGATGGTGATACCATCCATGTACGCGATATAACAGGAGAAACCCACCGCATCCGCCTTGCTATGATAGATGCACCGGAAAGAGAGCAACCCTTTGGCACAGAAGCAACAAAAAAACTAAGCGAGCTGTTACGCCAAAGCACAGTCCGCTTGAAAGTTAAGTGTATTGATAAGTATAACCGTGAAGTTGCTTTTGTATATTGCGAAGGAAAAGACGTGAGCGCCGAAATGCTGAAGGAAGGCATGGCACTGCATTACCACATGAACTTCGATAAATGCGAAATGTATGATAAATTTGAGGCAGCAGCAAAGCGCTGCCGCCAAGGCTTATGGTCACAGGAAAAAATAGAAAAGCCTTGGGATTTTAGAAGAAAACATCGGAAGGAGAATGAATAATGTTTATCAGAACTTTTACAGCACCTAATTGGCCATCTGACTTTGCTGTTTCAAATCATTCACTGGGAGATAATTGCACGGAAGAAAATTATTATGATAACCATTGGGATTATATGAACCGTTTGCCGGATTACATCAACAGCGATACAATTACTAATCTGGTATATGATGTTGGTGATTGGTATTTTTCTGCTGATGGCAAATACAAAGATTATTATTATGTGATGGCTTTCGTTAACTGGTCTAAGGCACCGGTCATTCTTTCGATGCACCAGACGGAAGAAGAAGCACAGGAACAAATTAAACTTTTGGCTATAGAACTGAACAATAAATAATAAAATGAAGTTAAGTAACTACCCAACCAATTATTTATCTGCCGTATTACTCAGATAAATTATATGATAAACGCAAGCAGGATAAACTATCTTCAAATTTCTCCTGCTTATTTTTTTGCGTTAGGGGGTGAATAAAACGACAAAAAAAGCCATTAGTATAGTGAGAACACAAAAACAACCGCTTAAGCGCTTTTCCTCAAAGCACCCAAGCGGTCATTCACAGCCTTATTCACTTCTCGTACTTAAACTCAAACACGCCAAAGCCCTTTCCCTGCGTCAGATGACTAACGTCATTCAAGCGGAAAACAGCATGCTCATGCCATTTGTTAATCCCTAGAACAGTTACGCTGGCAGGCTGCACATCAACCGAAAAGTTAAACGCCGCCACCTGCTGCATATCCATTCCCAGCCAACGGAAAATAATATTCTGAATCGTGCCCTTATGCGCAACAATCAGCAGATTTTCCTTGTCGACATCCGCACAATGCCACAGACCGTGTACATTACGGCGATAGAACTCATTGCGCGTTTCACCGCCGGGATAGTTGCGGTGATCCAACTCCTGCTCGGAAGCAGGCTTGCAAAAATGCTTCTTGGCCTCTTCCTCGGTCATGCCGGCAGCAATACCGTTATTCTTTTCCCTCAGAAAACGGCAATGCTCTATTTCGCCCTTAAAGCCAAGCTCCTCGGCAATAATCTGCGCCGATGCGGAAGCGCGCTGCAAATCACTTGCCAGAATCCGCAGCTTGCAATTACGTCCGGCAAAATCCTTCGCCAGCTTTACCGCAGCAGCCTTTATCTGCGCCCTGCCCTTATCGGTCAGCTGTGAATCCGTCCAGCCGCCGGTCAATCTTTGCGTATGATGCGTTGCTTCACCATGCCTCACTAAAATAATCATCATTAAGCCTCCGACTATTCTTCGTTATGACTGGCATAGTTTTTGAGCAGCTCAACCTGCGTTTCCAGCAGATGCAGCATATTTTTTCGATGCAGCGCCGCCTTTTTCACCTGCTCGTTATAAGCCTGTTCGGCCATAGCAGCCTTGGCATCAGCCTCAAAAATAATTTTACGGCTGCGTTCCTCTGCATCTCCCACCAGTTTACGATATTTAGTATTTGCATCCAGCATCATTCTGCCGGCTTCGCTGCGAGCATCCTCCAGCAGCTTGTTAGCCTCGCTGGCAGCACTGTTAGCGCGTTTTTTGCAGACATCCTCGGTAGTAATACGCAGCTTATCTGCATCCACCTCAGCACTGCTGCGCAGCTTTTCGGCATAGGACTTGGCTTCCTCGCGCAGCTTGTTACATTCAGCCATCGCTGCCTGCAGCATGTTATCGGTTTTGTTCTTTGTCTGATTATACAAATCCTCGGCATGCGCCATGGTATCGTCGTGCAGCTTCTGCGCCGCAGCCTTCGCTTCGCTCAGCTGCTGCTCGCACTTCACTGCCGTTTCCTTCTCCAGCAGTGCCGCCTTCTTTTCGCTGGCGTTCTTCACCTCGTCAGCAGTTTCCTGCGCTACAGCCAGTGTACTCTGCATGGTAGCCTCCATCTGCTGATAATATTCCAGCTTGGAGCTGACGCGCTCGATAGTTTCCTTCTGCTCCAGGTTATCCAGATAAAGGTATTCGTATTCCTTAATCAGCTTGGCAAGAAACTTGTCTACCTCTTCTACCTCATAGCCACGAAAACCCTTGGTAAAAGTTTTTTTCTTTAAATCCTCCGGATTAAGCATGGTTTATCCTCCTAGATATAACGCTTCAGCATTACGCTGATGCGTCCTTTTTTAGTAGTGCCGCGGATTTCCTCAATCTCTACTCGTCCACGGCCGCGGAAGGAAATTACATCGCCCTCGTTCACCGGCTGTGCCGCCTTCTTGGCCTCTTTCCAGTTTACCTTGACATTCAGGCTTTTGATTTCATCCGCCATACGGCTGCGGCTTACGCCATAGCCTGCCGCTGCCACGGCATCAAGGCGCAAATCAGCGACTGTCGCGTTAATCAGCTTAACCTTTTCTTCCTTCTGCAGCAATTCCTCGCGGGGAATTTCCGTAAGCGTTACCGGCGCAGCACCAATCTGCGTCAGATTGCCGGTAAGATAATTCACCAGTGATTTTTCTACTACAAACTGCGCTCCCTCGGGCACAAAAACGATATCGCCCAAGGCCTCGCGCTTGCAGCCCGTGCCCATAAACGCACCCAGGATATCGCGGTGCGACAAATCATAATAGCGCTTATCCCAGGCCGCCAGAAAATAGGCCATACCGAAATCCGGCTGGCCGTAAAAATCATCGGCAACAAAGGCAGCCTTCACCCTTTCGGCATTACTGAAGCCGCCGTCGCTTTCCAGACGCACATTTTCGAAGTTCGCCGCAATAATTTCCGCAACGTTATAGGCATGAGGATCAAGAAACTCGCTCACACGGAACTTGCGTGATTTATTGGCGCCCTCGGCCAAGTCCAGCAGCTTGGCCGCCAGCTGTTCGTCACCGCCGGCTTTAAAGTAACGCAGAATTTTTTCTCTGTCTGCCATAAATTATTTCCCCTGTAATTCCTTATCTCTTTGCAGCACTGCCTGTACCGCATCATAAAAAGCACCGCGCACGCCATGGTTTTCCAAAGCATGGATGCCGGCAATAGTTGTGCCGCCGGGGCTTGTTACCTGGTCGCGCAGCTGTGCCGGATGCAGGCCGCTTTCTACGCACAGCTTGCCGCTGCCTGCCAATGTCTGTGCCGCCAGCTTGATAGCCAGCGCACGCGGCAGACCGGCACGCACACCTGCATCAGCCAGTGCATCAATAATCACAAAGCAATATCCCGGTCCGCAGCCGGAAATTGCGGTAATCGCCTGCAATGCTTTTTCATCTACAAATTCTATTTCGCCGCAGCTGCTGAAAATTGCTGCCGCAGTCTGCTTCATAGGCTCGGTTACGGCCTCATCGCAGCAGATAGCAGTCATGCCGGCGCCTGCTGCCAGCGGAGTGTTCGGCATCGTGCGGACTACCGGAAACCCCGGAGCATAGGCATGCAGCTGCGCAAGCGTAACACTGCCCATGATAGAAAGCACCCAGGCATCTTTTTTCATCGCAGCCATCAGTTCAGGCACCAGCGCTACCGGTGCAACCTGAGGCTTAACGGCAAAGATTACCAGGTCAGCATCCTTTACTGCCTCTTTATTATCCGTAGTAACATTTACGCCAAAGGCTTCATGCAGACTGCGCGCATGTGCCTCAGTCGGCTCGCCTACGGTAATCATTTCCGGCGCAATCAGACCGCCGCCGATAATTCCCTTTATAATAGCTTTGGCCATAGCGCCGCCGCCGATAAATGCAATCTTCTTTACTGCTATTTGTCCCATGGATTATTTCCCCTCTCGTCAAGCTCGTGCTCTTCGCCCGCATCTATATCTACGTTTTTCGGGGCGCAGATAACAATATTGCGGCCCAGCTTTTTCATGCTGCCGCCGATAGCATAAACAGTACCGCTGATAAAATCGGTCATACGCTTGGCAACAACATTGTCTGTCTTATCGTAATTAACAACCACAGCCTGATTATCACGCAGATAATCGGCAATCTTAGGAGAATCATTGAAATCTACAGGCTCCAGCAGTACAACTGTCATCAGCTTGTCGGCAATAGGCAGGTTAATGGTTTTGCTGCCCATTTTTTCATTTTTAACCGGCTCCGGCTTTGCTGCCGAACCCTTAAAGTTCAAAATGGATTTGCGTTCACGCTTAGGCTCCTCTGCCGGTGCTGCAGCAGCAGGCTCCTTGCTGCCGAAGAAACGCTTCTTGGGCTTAGCCGGCTCCTGCTCGGTCTTGGCAGGCTTTTGCTCTACTTCTTCCTCGATGATTTCTTCCTCGTCATAAAGACTTAATGCATTCATGATTTTATCAATAATATTCATTACGTCACCAACCTTATCTATGTCTTAAAATTTCAGACTATAATCACGCTGTCCGAACAAGGCTGTGCCCACACGCACAATATTGGCACCTTCTTCTATTGCAACTGTGTAATCGTTGCTCATACCCATAGACAAAATATCTGCCTGCGGATACTGCTGCTTTAAGCGGGCGAACGCACGGTAGCCTGCCGCAAATACAGGTCTTGTCTGCTCAATATCCTCGCATTTTTGGGCAATTACCATCAGCCCGCGCAGACGTACATGCTTATATTCCGGCAGCTTCGGCAGCAGCGCCAGATAATCCTCCTTGTCTAAGCCGGACTTTTGCTCCTCATGGGCAATATTCAGCTGCAAAAGAATATCCTGCACCTTACCGATGCGTTCTGCCTCCTTATCAACCGCAGCCAGCAAATGCTCGCTGTCTACCGATTCAATAAGGTCAAACAAAGCAACTGCCTGACGTGCCTTATTCGTCTGCAGATGGCCGATAAGATGCCAGTAGCCGTGTTTGCCCAAGGCCTCCTGCTTATGCTTGGCCTCCTGCACGCGGTTTTCGCCTACGTTGGCAATGCCCAAGGCTTCGATATCTGTAATAATTTCGGGCGGATGATTTTTCGTCACCGCCACCAGCGTTACCTTATCTCCTGTGAGCAGGTCTTTATTTTTACGCTGGTCCAAAGCAGACGCTATCTGCTCCTGAACCTGCTTTAAATTATCAGCTAACAATGTATTTGCCCCCCAATTCTCAGCAAAATGATTTGTGGCAAAGATTCTGCTTTTTATTATGCTTTAAAAGCTCTTTATCTTTATATTTTAGCATACGTGTAAACCATTGTCACGAATAAAAACAACAAAGAGCTGCCACACAAAAGTGCAGCAGCTCTCAATAAAATTATCTTTGTTATGATAGCTATTAGTATAACAGCTTGTTGGCAATAACCAGACGTTGAATTTGGTTGGTGCCTTCGTAGATTTGCATGATTTTAGCGTCACGCATCATCTTCTCTACAGGGTACTCTTTAGTGTAGCCGTAGCCGCCCATTACCTGAACAGCGTCGGTAGTTACCTGCATAGCGGTATCAGCAGCATAGCATTTAGCCATAGCAGCCTCTTTGGAGAATTCCATGCCTTGGTCACGCATCCAGCAAGCCTTTTGAACCATGAGGCGAGCGGTTTCAACCTTCATAGCCATGTCAGCCAGCATGCCTTGAACCATTTGGAAGGAAGCAATCGGTTGGCCGAACTGACGGCGCTCTTTAGCATATTTAACAGCGCAATCCAGAGCAGCCTGAGCGATACCTACGGAAACAGCGCCAACGAACGGACGAGCACTGTCTAAGGTGTTCATAGCAATACGGAAGCCTTCGCCTTCGCGGCCTACGCGATAGGACTCAGGGATAACAACGTCTTGCAGAACCAGCTCGGTAGTATTGGAAGGACGGATGCCCATTTTGTTTTCTTTCTTGCCAACGGAGAAGCCCGGGGTGTCTTTCGGAACGATGAAAGCAGTCAAACCACGGATACCGCCGGTTTTACGGGTGTTAGCGAATACCAGGAAAATTTCTGCCAGGCCACCGTTGGTGATGAACATTTTGGTACCGTTCAGAGTGTAGGTACCCTCTTCCTTGTTGTGTACAGCACGGGTAGAAACACCGCCTGCATCACTGCCTGCACCGGGTTCGGTCAGAGCGAAAGCAGCCAGACCGCCGTTGTTCAGGATATCGCAATACATTTTCTTTTGCTCATCGGTGCCTGCCAGCAGAACAGGTACAGTTGCCAGGCTGTTGGCAGCCAAAGAGGTTGCAACACCTGCGCAGCCTTTGCCCAGCTCTTCATAAATGGTAGCAACAGAAATGCTGTCCAGGCCGGGGCCATCTAATTCTTCCGGAACAATAACGTTCAGCAAGCCCATTTCGTTAGCCTTGTCAATCAGGCCGTCACGCATATGGTTTTCTGCATCCATTTCAGCAGCATAAGGAGTAATTTCTTTTTCAACAAACTCCCTTACCATTTCCTGTAATTCTAATTGTTCCTCGTTTAATGCAAAATCCATCATATCCTCCTTGATATCAAGCGGTCTTCCGCGTCATTTCCCTTCCAAATCAACTCAGGCAAGCTCACCATTTGGCGGGTATTTCTTTAAATCTGTCGACGACAAACATTGTTGTTAAAATCGTCCCAATTAAATTCTTTTTGCTGTCAGTCATTTCAGCCTCAATAACCATCGTAGAATGTCCGGAATGCTTAATATGGCTTCGTACCGTTAAGGTAGTCGGCTCATGGACACCTTTGATAAAATTCATGCTGAAATTAAGAGTTGCCACTACAGCGCCCACGCTTGCACCGGTAACACCCAGAACGGAGTCTGCCAAGGCCAACATCACTCCGCCGTGACATATGTCACGATGATTAAAATGCTTTGCCGGATCAACGTCAATGCTGACTTCAGCACTGCCACACTTTATCTCACCAATATGCACACCGAATTTAGTCATAAAATTATTATCCGTGTACATCTGGCGAATATAGGCAGGAACATCCTTGACCTGCTCCACAGCTATCATCGCCTTTCTTCGGACAGCAGAAAATATTACTGTCAATATATCTTTGATATTTTACCACAAAACAGCGCTTAACTCAACAGTTTCATGCAAAAAAATAAGCTGAAAGGAAAGTTTTAGCCATAATTTTTTCAATAATCGCACTTTGGTATAAGCGCGAAACAAAATGGCTGCCGCACTTTGAGTACAGCAGCCATGCAAGAAGCAGATAAATTAATCGATAATATTTTGCTTGTAATCGTGATACAGAGTCTTGAGCTCTTCCATAGTTGCTCCCATCTCAACTTTAAGCTTGGAAACAGTATCGTAATCGCCCTCGGCAACAGCTCTGCGGATAGCGGTGAAGATGCTCTTCTCTTCGAAGGAATCCTTAGCCAGCTTAGCGCGCAGGTTCTGGATTTTACGCCACATTGCCAAGTCGCAGTCGGTGCAGGTTTCCTGGTTATGCAAGCGTTTCATATCGATAACAGCCTGATAATTTTCCGGAATCAGACGAGTCAAAAGCTCAGTTTTCCAACGAATCAGCGCACCCTGCATGAAGGAGTCGATATATTCCTTTTTCAGGATATTGCCTTGGGTGAGCACTGCAACTTTTTCCGGATATTTTTCGAAGGCGCAGAGATTTTCCCAAACGGTAGCAGGCGGTTCGCCGAACAGCTTGCTGCGTTCTTCCGCAGTGAAATCTTCAAATACGTCTTCCTCAGTACGGTATTGACGGTCGGTATCCAGATAGAAGCCCTCTTCGCCAGCCTTCTTGGAAATTTCCTTTTCCAGAGCCTTCAGGTCCTTGCCGGATTCTACGCAAGCCTTAATGCCGTCGAGGCAGGACAGGTAGAAGGCAGCAATGGCGATGTAGGTATTGGTGTACGGGTTCGGAGAACGCATTTCGATACGGGTAGCCTTATCGTTGTCCAGATCGCGGATCAGGCCTGCCAAAATGGTTCTGTTACGGGACGGGTTATCCGGGCTCAGGCCAAGGCTGGTAACGATGCAGACAGGAGCTTCAAAGCCGGGTTTCAGACGGTTCAGAGAGTCAATGGTGCAGGAGATAAACGGATTTGTTACCTCGTAGTTTTTCAAAAGGCCCATGAGAGCGCCGTAGCCGATAGCGGACAGAAAGTCCTCATGCATATCCTTCGGCGAGAACAGGTTGACAATCTTGCCGTTTTTCATTTTTGCGGCAATGCCCACATGCGTATGCTCACCGCTGCCTGCAACACCGGGAATCGGTTTAGCCTGGAAGGAAACCTCAAGACCGTTCATACGGAAAATCTCTTTAACGATGATACGTGCCAGCAGCTCGTTATCTGCAGTCTGTACGCCGCTGCTGAACTTCCAGTCAACCTCCAACTGCTCCATAACGTGAGTCATATGGCCTGCGCCGTCAATCTGACCTTTAACGCCGCCACATTCCTTATGGCCCATTTCAGGCTCCAGGCCGTACAGCTCCAAAGTCTGAATAGTCTGCTCCAATGCAGTACGCACGTTGCCGCGGGTACGCTGCCAATATTGCTCCTGCATTACCTGAGAAGAGCTCAGAGCCTCCAGCGGTGCGTCTTCACGCGGAGTTTTTACCCAAAATTCCAGCTCGGTAGCACTGGTGAAGAGCAGCTTTTCAATCTCAGCAGGATTTACATGCTCCAGACCGGCAATTACCGGATGCTTAGCAAACAAATCCATGATTTCTTTTTCTACATAAGCCAGAGTATCATTCAAAATAGAACGGGAATCAACATGATTGCCGTTGTGAATCAGATAGCAGGGAATGCGCAGAGTACCGATCATGCGGCCGCTTTCTGCATCAAAATGCTCATAGTTATAATCAACAAACCAGTTAACGGTTTTATCAACCTTCATATCAACGCGGGCATCGTTCAGAGTAGCGATACCGGTCAGCACAACGGAAGAACCGTCAGTCTGTGCTGCGCTGCCTGCCAAAAAGCCATCGATATCCTCGAGGAAAATCTTCATCGGGATTTTTTCGTCGGTATCATTACCGGCAAAATCCACACCCATCAGAGATACAAACTGAATCTCCGGATGCAGAGTCAGAAGCTCACGCAGAGTGCTTTCGTTTTGTTCTTCAGGTTTAATTACGTACAGTAAATCTTTGTTGTTCATGATCAGTGCAGCCATAAGGCTGCCTCCTTTCTCAATACTCCCTAATTATCATGCTGCAGAAAAATGCTCCCTACATATTTTCTGCAAGATAAACGAAAAAGGACCTTTTTAAGCATGGACACACTACTTCCTTACTCAAAAAAGTCCTCGTTGACTGTCTTACTATTATAGCAGATATTAAGTGCTTTTGTCCAGCTTTAATTTCTGAGGATAAGATATCAGGCAAGCAGGCGGACAAGAATTTCCTCCAGCTTTTCGTAGCCACGTCCGCCCTGACGCAGCTTGATATTCATATCAGATAGTCCCAGCAAAGCTTCCGTCAGACGCTTTTCATCAAAGAGCCTGCTGTCGCGCTCCAAAAATCTGTAGGCATATGGGCTGCGCATCCCCAGCTCATCCATAATGCCCTTCTGGTCGTAGCCTCTGCGCTTCAGCTCCAGATAACGCAGCACCTGACGCAGCTTGAATGCTACGGTTGCACTGAGCGGCAGGATATAGGTTCCGTGCTTGCGTTCGCTCGCCAACAGCTCCAGGCACTGCTTCAGCTTGCCTGCCATAATATAATTGGTCAGCGCAAAAGATGAAGCGTTTGGCAGCAGTGCAAAAACATTCAGCACATCCTCTTCCGTCCATTCTCTGCGTCCTGCGGCATAAATCGCCAGCTTGCCGATTTCCTGCTGCAGCAAATCTAAGGGAATTTCTTCCTTCACCGGTTCGATATATTCGCTGATAGCCGCCAGCGCATCTCTGGTAAAATGCGCTCCGTATACTGCTGCCTGTGCGTACAGCCAGTCATCAAGATCTCTTTCCTTAATGCGCTCACACGGACAAATCAGTGCACTTGCTTTAAGCTGCTTATACAGCTTGGTCCGCTTATCCATTTTTTTGCTGCTGATTACAAGCAGGCAATAATCCGGTACGTCGCTGACAATCGCCGCCAGCTGCTCCATTTTCTTGGAATCGGTATCATCCTGCGCATCAGCAGCACTGTTTGCTTTGGCAGGCTTTGCTGCCCACAGCTTTTCGTCCTTCAGGAAAATCAGCGATTTGCCGCAGAAGAAGGGATAGCTGTTGACGGCTGCCTGCAGTCCCGATAAATTGGTATCCTTGTCAAAGACCGTTATTTCGCGGTCAGCCTCCGGCGTATCGCCAAAAACATATTCCGGCAGCGCGGCAATAATGCTGTTGCGGTAGTAATCCTCCTCGCCGCACAAAAGCAGTACCTGCGCCTGCGGCAGCGGCTTATGCTGTTGTAATTTGGCAAGCAATTCTTCTGCTTTAATGTCCATGAGTATATTCGCACTCCTAAAAAACATTTTTATGATATACATAACTATAGCATTTTATTCCCTCTGCGTCAAAAACAACTTTAATGCACCCCAGCTCATCTGTTCTGACAACCTCGCTGCCTATTGCCTGCAAACGTTCCAGCGTTTCCTGATGCGGATGGCCGTATCGGTTGCCGCGTCCGCAGGAAATAACTGTCAGCGAAGGGCGCACCTGCTCCAGAAATTCCATACTGCTGCTGTAATGCGAACCGTGATGTCCTGCCTTCAGCACAGTGTACTGCTGCAGCTGCAGCCCTCGCTCGCGTTCTTCCCCCATGTCGCCTGTAAACAGTACGCTGCCCTGCGCGCTATGCAGCGCCGCCAACGTGCTGGCTTCGTTTCCCGGCACGGCCTGCTGCGGCACATCAACCAAAACAAGCTCTGCAGCAGCGTCCAACGCATAGCGTTCACCGCTCTGCACCACATGCACCTGCGTCCTGCCGGCCTGCGCCAAAATTTCCTGCTGCACCCTTTGGCTTTCCTCTGTAAGTGCTTCATTGGGCAGGAGTAGCTTTTTTACCCGCAGCTGTCGCAATAAATCCGCCGCAGCACCGACATGGTCAAAATCATAATGGCTTAAAAGCAGGATATCCGCCTCACGCTTGCCAAGATAGCGCAGAAATGGTGTTATCACGCGCGTTGCAGTCGAAAGATTTTTTAAGCCGCCGGTATCAATAATTGCCACCCGCTGCGACGGCGTGACGATAACAGCACAGTCACCCTGTCCCACATCCAGAAAATAGCAAGCCAGCGGCAGCGTGCGGCACTGCTGATAAGCAAGCGTCCCGGCAAGCAGCAAGGCATGCAAAAGCAGGATACAGCGACGCTCCCTATTACTCCAAAATTGCAGCCAGGGGAAATCTGCCCACACAAAGAGCGCTACATAATAGATTACAAAGCAATAAGCAGGCAGCTTGCCGATAACTACAGTGCTGTACGGCAGTTCGGCAAAAAAACGCGCCTGCGTCAGCACCTGCGCCGCAAACCAAGCAGCAAGCTGCAACAGATAATCACCGCAGGCAGGCAACAGTGCGCCCACGAGTGCCATCTGCGCGGCAATTTCCAACACCGGCACCAGCACGATATTGCTTACCAGGGCAATCAGCGAAATTTGGTGAAAATAATAAACCTCCAGCGGCAGTACAGCCAGCTGTGCTGCCAACGAAACTGCTGCCGCCTCGCCTATCGGCGCAGGCAAAGCCTGCGGCAGCAGCCTTTGGCATGCAGGCAACAGACACAAAAGACCGGCCGCCGCCCCGAAGGATAACTGAAAACCGATATCGGCCAGCCATAACGGCTGCATGCACAAAAGCAACGCCGCCACCAGACACAGCAAGCGCCCACGCTCCGCACCGCCGCCGCCAAGCAGCAGAACGCTGCTCATAGCCAATGCTCGCAGCACCGGAGGACGCAAGCCGCAGAGCAAAGCATAGGCAGCCAGCAAAATGATAACAATAACCTTACGCCAGGGCAGCGGTACCCACTGCAGCAAAGCAAGCAGCAGGCCTGTCAGCAACACAATATGCGTACCCGAAACCGAAAGCAGATGTGCCAAACCATTATCCGTAAACAGCTCGCGTGTTTCTTCATCCAGCCTGCCGCTGCCGCCAAGCACCATGCCGCTCAGCAGCGCCCCATATTCAGCGCCGGCTGCTGCTTCCATGCGTTCGCTCAGCTTTTTGTTCCACAAAGAAAAACGCTGCCACCACAAAACCTGCGGCTCTGTCTTTAGCAGCTGCGCCTTGCGCAAACGTCCGCCAAGCTCCTGCACTCTGTTGTAGCTTGCAGCATCAAAGCCTCCGGGGTTACGCAGGCTGTCCAGTTGCTCCAGCGTCCCCTTGAGTACCACACAGCCTGCCTGCGGCAGCTCGCCCTTCACGCTCACGCGCAAACGTCCGCTGTAAGCAAGCTCCGTATCGCTATAAACCTTTTGACAACGTAGAATCGCACTGCTGAAGCCATCCTGCCTGCGCACGCTCAAAGGCTCCACCACGCCCTGCACAACCAGCTGCCGCCCGAAGCAGGCAGCAAGCTGCTGCTCGGCGGACGGCGGCACGGTAAGCAGACGAAAGAATAATATACAAAGCAGCATGAACGGTAAAAATAATCGTAGATAACGTGTTTTCTGCAGCACTAATCCACCTCCACATAATCACGCAACTTTGCCAGCTTGGCTTTGCCTATTCCCGGCACACGCAGCAAATCCTCCGCGCTGGTAAAACGCCCACTGTTTCTTGTTTCCACAATGCGCTGCGCTAACGCCGGACCTATGCCCGGCAACTGCTGCAGCTCGCTTATGCTTGCGCTGTTGATGCGCACAATCTGCACTGCAGAGTTATTTTTTTCTGCGCCTGCTCTGGTACTACCAACCTTCTTCGTGCTACTTGCACTATAACCGGCAGTTGCCTGAGCGTTTTTTCTCTGCGTTCTGCTTGTCCGTGCAGCCTTCTGCACCGGTACTCGTATCTGCATCCCATCGCGCACCTTACGCACCAGATTAACTCGTTCACTGTCGGCATTTTCCGTCAGGCCGCCGGCAGCAGCAATGGCCTCTTCCACTCTGCAGCTGGCAGGCACATCGTAAATTCCCGGCTCCAGCACAGCGCCGCTCACCTGCACGCGCACTGTTTTTGTCTGCGCTGCTTTGGATGTGACAGCACCTTGCGCAGACTGCGGCAGGCTGCTGACGGGCAGTGTTTTTGCTTCGTCGTTGGTGCTTATAAGGCTGGTGATGATGCAGCCTGCGAGGAGAACGGCGATGAAGATGATTTTTTTAGCTTTTGGTTGCATGGGGATACCTCCTAATGGTGTTAATAAAATTAAAATTCAGTCTTCAATTTCTAGTATTACTTCTTTCGTCCCCGAAAGAAGTAACAAGAAAGGGGCGCGCTTTGCGAAAGCGCGGGAAACAGTCGCTTTTTTGCTCGCACAAAAAAGCTCAGCAAAAAATGCTTTACCATATTCCCTTTGGTTCGTAGTAAGCTAAAGGCTACTGCAACATAGCAATGAATATGCAAGCATTTTTTAAGGCTTAGACTAACGCGAAGTTTAATCACCCGATACAAGTCTTAGACAAACCACAAAATACATCATAGGTTACGAAGAACAATTAAAAGAACTTCGAACACGCGCTAGTAACAGCAAAGCGACCCGATTTAGAGAGCTTTTTGGTAAAACTTTTTCTCCCGAAAAAGTTTTTGTTTTGCCGCGCTTTCCAAAAAGTGCGAACCTTTTTTGCCAACTTCTTTCAGTTATGAAAGAAGCTGAATAAACATCACCAAAAAACAAAAAGAGCCCCCAAGAATAACAATTACGTTATTCTCAGAGACTCTGAAAATGTAAGCGTTATTTAGTACTACTAAATAATGTCATTGCTGACATGTACTGCTTATTTTTTTGTCCACGCTACAGTCTGCGGAAACTGCCTGCTGCAGGACAGCTGTAACTGCGGTGGTCGCGGTTAGTAATTAGTGGTTAGTGGCCAGTAATACTAAAACTCGCGACAGATTTTATTTCTAATTTTATTTCTCCCCTCTTCTTGCTCGCTATCCGCTCGCAACGGGGATTCGTTCCACCATTTCACTTTCTCGCTTCGCTATTGCTCGCGATAAAGTGGGTGTCACTTCGCTACGATGTTTACCAGACGGCCGGGTACGCAGATAACCTTGCGTACGGTTGCATCGCCGATGTGAGCCTGAACGTTAGCATCAGCCATAGCAATTTTCTCCAGCTCTTCTTTGGTAGCTTCAGCCGGAACAGTCAGACGGCCGCGAACCTTGCCGTTAACCTGCAGAACGATTTCTACATTGTCAACCTTCAGGGCTTCTTCATCGCACTCAGGCCAGCTTTGTTCATGTACGCTGCTGTTGGCATCAATAGCACCGCGCCACAGCTCTTCGGTGATATGCGGAACAAACGGGCTCATCATCTTGATGAGGTCGGAAATTGCTTCGTAAATCAGACCTGCATTCGGCTCTTTGGCAGCTTCTTTATAAGCATACAGAGCGTTAACCAGTTCCATCATAGTGGAAATAGCAGTGTTGAAGTTGAAGCGGGTTTCGATATCGTTGGTAACCTTCTTAATGCTGCTATGCAGTACACGGCGCAGGTCCTTGTCTGCTTCGCTCAGGTTGCTGTGATCGTATTCGGTAACCTTTTGTGCCAGAACAGCTTCAAATGCTTGTACGATACGCCAGATACGGTTCAGGAAGCGGAAGGAGCCTTCAACGCCCTGGTCGCTCCACTCCAGCTCTCTTTCAGGCGGAGCAGCAAAGAGGATGAACAGACGCGCGGTATCGGCACCGTATTTGGAAAGGATTTCTTCCGGAGAAACAACGTTGCCCAGAGATTTACTCATCTTAGCACCGTCTTTGATTACCATGCCCTGAGTCAGCAGGTTGCTGAACGGTTCATCATAATCAACCAGGCCTGCGTCACGCAGAACCTTTACAAAGAAGCGGGAATACAGCAGATGCAGAATAGCATGCTCAATACCGCCGATATATTGGTCTACAGGACCCCAATAGTTGTTTAGCTCCTTGTCAAACGGCATCTTGTCGTTGTGTGCGTCGGTATAACGCAGATAGTACCAGGAGGAGCACAGGAAGGTGTCCATGGTATCGGTTTCGCGGATTGCGTCAGCACCGCATTTCGGGCATTTGCAGTGAACGAATTCTTCGGAGGTTGCCAGCGGAGATTTAGCACCGGCAGTAAAGCTTACATCCTCAGGCAGGCGAACCGGCAGCTGGTCTTCCGGAACCAGAACCTCGCCGCAGTGCGGGCAGTAAATGATAGGAATCGGAGCGCCCCAATAACGCTGACGGCTGATCAGCCAATCGCGCAGACGATAGTTTACACGGCGTTTACCGAATCCTTCAGCTTCAGCCTTATCCATGATAGCGCTCATAGCCTTGTGCATTTCCATGCCGGTGAATTCGCCGGAGTTAACCAGCATGCCTTCTTTTTCTTCGTAAGCGCAGGTCATTTCTTCCAGCTTCAGCTCTTTGCCAACCGGGCAGATGGTAACGATTTTTTCAATGCCGTATTTGTCAGCAAACATCCAGTCACGTTGGTCACCGGTAGGAACGCCCATTACAGCGCCTGTACCGTAATCATACAGTACATAGTTGGTTACCCAGATTTCTACCTTGCGGCCGGTGAACGGGTTGATGCAGTATACGCCGGTAAATACGCCCTCTTTTTCGGATTCGCTGGAGGTACGTTCAATTTCGGACTGATTACGAACACGCTCGCAGAAAGCGTTGATTTCGTCAGCCTTCGGATTGTTTTCGCAAATCTTTTTAATCAGCGGATGCTCGGCAGCCAGAGCCATGAAGGTTACGCCGTAAGCAGTATCCGGACGGGTGGTGTAAACAGCAACAGTATCGTTCAGTGCAGGAATTTCAAAGGAAAATTCCAAGCCTTCGCTGCGGCCGATCCAGTTGTGCTGCATGGTTTTTACGCGCTCGGGCCAGCCCGGCAGCAGGTCAAGATCCTTCAGCAGCTCATCAGCATAATCGGTGATTTTGAAGAACCATTGGCTCAAATCTTTTTTAACAACCTCATGGTCGCAGCGCCAGCATTTGCCGTCGATAACCTGCTCGTTAGCCAATACGGTATTACAGGTGTCGCACCAGTTTACGGCAGATTCCTTTTTAACTGCCAGACCGCGTTTGTAGAACAGCTCAAAGAACCATTGAGTCCATTTGTAATAATCTTCCTTACAGGTGGTAACCTCGCGGTCCCAATCGTAGGACAGACCGAGAGCCTTCAACTGACGAGTCATGTTGGCGATGTTTTCCAGCGTCCATTTTTTAGGCGGAATATTGTGTTTGATAGCAGCATTTTCAGCAGGCATACCGAAGGAGTCCCAGCCCATCGGATGCAGAACATTAAAGCCCTTCATGGTGCGGAAACGTGCGATTACGTCGCCGATGGAATAGTTACGAACATGGCCCATGTGCAGGTTGCCGGACGGATAGGGGAACATTTCCAGAACGTAGGATTTAGGCTTATCCTTATCCATCTCTACTTTAAAGGTTTTGTTTTCTTCCCAGTATTTTTGCCATTTAGCTTCAATATCATGGGGAGCATACTTTTCTTGAATCATTTCATTACCTCCCAGGTATTATTGTTGGTCGAAAATAAAAAATCCCCGACCTTAAAGAAGGTCAGGGACGAAAAATTCGCGGTACCACCCTGATTGCGGCTACAGCCGCCACTCAATTAGCCTTAACGCAGCATCACGTCCGCACATTTCCTTGCAGCTTCTTCACGGTGAGTTCATCTGCCCTAGCTGCCGGCTCACATCAACCGCCGACTTTCTGAAAGATACTGCAGATTACTGCTCCGCTTCACAGAATTTGAATAAAAATATCTTGTATATTATATAACGCAAAACAGGAAAAGTCAAACTTCCGCATCGGCATTTATTTTTTCTTTTTCTTCGGCACCAGCTTCTGCCCCAGCTGTCCCTTGACAATAATCAGCTGGTCACGCAGCTCGGCCGCCGCCTCGAAATCCAGCGCCTTGGCCGCCTCCTGCATCCGTCTTTCCAGCTCGCGGGCCAACGTATTCAGCTCCTTGGCAGATTTCTGCTTCAGCTTCTTGCTGCTGCCATAGGCTTCGGCCTCTTCCGTATCCGCCACCTTTGTCAGCTTAATAAGCTGGCGCTGCTCCTTGTAAATCGTTTTCGGCGTAATGTGGTGCTCCTCGTTGTATGCCTGCTGCTTTTCGCGGCGGCGGTTGGTTTCATCAATCGCGCGCTGCATACTGTCGGTAATGCGGTCGGCATACATAATAACGCGACCATGCGCATTACGCGCTGCACGGCCGATGGTCTGAATCATCGCCGTATCACTGCGTAAAAAGCCTTCCTTATCTGCATCCAGAATCGCTATCAGCGACACCTCCGGCAAATCAAGACCTTCACGCAGCAGGTTGATGCCTACCAGCACATCAAACTTACCGGCACGCAGGCTGTCAATAATTTCCGCTCTCTCAATCGTAGCGATTTCCGAATGCAGATAGCGCACACGCACACCTGCCTGCTTCAGATATTCCGTCAGGTCCTCTGCCATGCGCTTCGTCAGCGTAGTCACCAGCACACGCTCGCCCGCGGCGGCAACCTTGTTGATTTCGCCCAGCAAATCATCAATCTGTCCCTTAATCGGGCGGATTTCAATCTGCGGGTCCAGCAGTCCGGTCGGACGGATAATCTGCTCAACGACATTGTCTGCCTGCTCCAGCTCATACTTCGCCGGCGTAGCAGAAACATAAATCGCCTGCTTAATCTGCGCCTGAAATTCGTCAAAGGTCAGCGGTCTGTTATCATAGGCCGACGGCAGACGGAAGCCATGCTCCACCAGCATCTCCTTACGCGAACGGTCACCGGCATACATAGCGCGAATCTGCGGCAGCGTCACGTGCGACTCGTCCACCACCAGCAAAAAATCCTTGGGGAAATAATTTACCAGTGTAAACGGCGGCTCACCGGCCTTGCGTCCCGCAAGATGGCGCGAATAGTTTTCGATGCCGGAGCAGTAGCCCATCTCCTGCATCATCTCCAAATCATAATTTGTGCGCTGCTCCAGACGCTGTGCCTCCAGCAACCTGCCATGCTTATTCAGCTCATCAAGGCGCTCGTCCAGCTCCTCGCGGATATCCGTCATAGCACGCTCTAGGTTTTCACGGCTAGTTACATAGTGGCTTGCCGGGAAAATCGCCACATGGTTGCGCTGTGCCAAAATCTCGCCTGTCAGCACATCAAATTCCACAATGCGGTCAACCTCATCATCGAACATTTCAATGCGCACAGCCTTTTCACCGTAGGCTGCCGGAATAACCTCAATCACATCACCGCGCACACGGAAAGTGCCACGCTTGAAATCAATATCATTACGATTGTATTGAATCTCCACCAGCTTATGCAAAATCTTCTGGCGGTCGATAATCTGCCCCAAGCGCAGCGACAGCACCATATCATAATACTCCTGCGGCGCACCTAAGCCGTAAATGCAGGAAACGCTGGCTACGATAATAACGTCCCTGCGCTCAAACAAAGCACTGGTCGCACTATGGCGCAGCTTATCAATCTCGTCGTTAATCGAAGCATCCTTCTCAATATACGTATCCGACTGGGGAATATAGGCCTCCGGCTGATAATAATCGTAATACGAAACAAAATATTCCACCGCATTCTCTGGGAAGAACGCCTTCAGCTCACTCGCCAGTTGTGCCGCCAGCGTCTTATTATGCGCAATCACCAGCGTCGGCTTGCGCACCTTATTGATTACCTGCGCAATCGTATACGTCTTGCCCGTACCCGTTGCACCTAGCAGCACCTGCGTGCGCAGGCCCTGCTCTACGCCCTCCGCCAGCTTGGCAATCGCCTGCGGCTGGTCGCCGGCAGGCTCAAACGGAGCCTGAATTTTAAAATCCATGTTCATCACCAACTAAAAAACACTAAATGCGCTATTATTATATCGTTCCAATCAGAGCAATTTCTTAACGTAAATTTCGTGTGGAACCAAGACGAAGTGCCGCAAAACTCGCGCGAAGCCAACAGATACTTCAATACAAGTTAAGCATAACGCTCAAACAGTTGCGACACTTAGCGGTTCGTGTCAAACCAATCAGCTGCGCTTTTCTAGCTTGCTTCTTGGGACACTATCGCATGGCGCGCATAAGCCAATCAGCGTCGTCCTGCGGACTAGCTTCTTGGATGCGCCCACATGTGGTTCCGGACACTCATTCACTAAAATTGCTATTCATTACACGATATAACAATCGTGCTGCTAACTAACCCTTACACATCCAGCTCAACACTTACCGGACAATGATCGCTGCCGAAAACCTCATTGTGAATCTCCGCACTCTGCAGCTTATCCGCAATTCTGTCCGACACCACAAAATAATCAATACGCCAACCCGCATTCTTTTCACGCGCCTTAAAGCGATAGCTCCACCAGCTGTACTTAACCTCCTCCGGATGCAGATAACGGAAGCTGTCCGTAAAACCTGCAACCTTCAGCTCACGGAACTTAGCACGCTCCTCATCCGTAAAGCCTGCATTCTTGCGATTAGTCTTAGGATTCTTCAAATCAATCTCCTCAGCCGCCACATTCAGATCACCGCAGACAACAACAGGCTTCTTAGCATCCAGCTCCTGCAGATAAGCGCGGAACACATCCTCCCACACCATGCGGTAATCTAGACGTGCCAGGCCATCCTTGGAATTAGGCGTATACACCGTCACCAGATAAAAGCTCGCAAACTCCAGCGTAATCACACGCCCTTCCTTATCGTGCTCCTCCTGGCCCAGGCCATAGGTAACAGCCAAAGGCTTAACCCTCGTAAAAACAGCAGTACCGCTGTAGCCCTTACGCTCCGCACTGTTCCAATACTCCTCGTAGCCGGGGAATACAAAATCCGCCTGCTCGCGCTGCATCTTCGTTTCCTGCAGGCAAATAATATCCGGCGCAGCCTCCTGCAAAAAATCGGCAAAGCCCTTCGTCATGCAGGCACGCAAACCGTTAACATTCCAGGAATATAATTTCATAAGTTCAACCTCTTTTCCGTAAATTTATCTGACACCGCAACGGCAAAATCACCGTGCGGTTTTTATACTCTATTTGATTATTGTAACATTCAATGACCAAAAATAAAAGAGCTGTCCTCAGCACAGCCTCGTCATCACCGATGACAAAATGCGCACGGCAGCCCTTAAATTTTAGAATTTGATTTGCGACGGCTCATAATCAACCGTTGTCTTGATGAAAGCAATCTCATTGCAGTACGGATACTGCGGACAATACACGCATTCCTTCCATACCTTCTGCGGCAGCTTATCCTTCGCCGTTTCAATATAATCGCACTTGGCAAAAAATCCCGGCTGATAGGTCAGAGTGAAAAACATCGTCACTCCGCGCTCAATGCCCTCCTTTTCCAAATGCTCCACCAGCTGACGGCCTATGCCTGTTTTCTGCAGGCTTGGTTCCACCGCCAGCGAGCGGATTTCCGCAAAGCGGTCCCAGACAAAATGCAGCGCACCGCAGCCTAGCAGACGATTATTTTCCACCGCTAAAATATAATCGCGCAGATTCTCGTAAATCGCATTGCGCGCACGTGGCAGCATCAAGCCTTCCTTTGCATAATAATTCAGCAATTTGTGTATATGTTCTACATCGCTGAAAGTTGCCGGTCTAAAAACAATCATTTTTCAAACCCCCTCATTGTATTACCTATATCAGTTTATCAAGCGTAACTGATTTTCTATATATTATCACGAATTACAGCAGAGTACAAGAATAAAAATACAAAAAAAGGAATTAATCAGTGTAATTAAATACTGATTAATTCCTTTATAAAACAGGGTTACATTCTTTCCTTCAGCATGTCTGCCGCAGCACACAAAGCCACAATAATCGCAGCCGGTCGCGGCGGGCATCCGGGCACAGCAATATCAACCGGCACAACGTCAGCTGCACGTCCCACAACAGCATAGGTACTGCCGTAGGTTTCGCCGCCGCAGGCACAGGCACCGCAGGCCATCACCATTTTCGGCTCAGGCATTGCTTCATAGGTCATACGCAGCGCCTGCTCCAGATTGCGCGTAACAACGCCGGTCACCATCAGCATATCCGCATGACGCGGAGAAGCAACAAAGGCGATACCGTAACGGTGCAAGTCATAAACAGGGTTACTCATCGCACCCAGCTCAAAATCGCAGGCATTGCAGCTGCCAGCGTCAAGATGACGTACATGCAGAGAGCGTCCCAGCTTTGCCGTAACAGCCTCACTGACCTCTACGGCACTGTCAGCAAGAATCTGCGCCAAAGCATCATGGTTCGTGTGCACCAGCGCCTTACGCGCGCAGGCCTCTACACAGCGGCCGCAGAAAACGCACTTACTGTAATCTATTTTTGCTTTACCGTCAGCCACGCTCACAGCACCGACCGGGCAGGCAGCGGCACAGGCACCGCAGCCGTCGCAGCTGCCATCGCACTGCAGCTGACCGCGCAGACGCTTGTGGCCCGTAGTATCAATATTTTCGGTAGCAATCTTTCCGTGAAGAATTGCCTCCAGCATTTTTAACATCTTGCCACCTCCTTAGCGGTCTATGCAGGCATAGCATAACTCAAAGCTTTTATTAATCAACGGGAAGTCCGGGATGATGTCGCCCTGTACAGCCACAGTCAGCGCCGGCCAGTTAGGATAAGAAGCACTGCGCACAAACAGGCGGTCTATGCGTCCTTCCTTATCCAGCAGCAGGCAATGCAGATTATCACCGCGGGCAGATTCGCTGATGCCCCAGGTAAAATGACCTTCCTCCTGCTGCAGCTCGCCCAGCTCTGCCGCCAGCTGCGTTTCCGCGTTGCGGCGCAGCTTGCTGATAAGCTGACGCACCAGCTTCAGACTCTGGGCAACCTCACCGATACGCACCTTAATACGTGCTTCGACATCACCCGCTGTTTCCGTAATAACCTCAAAATCAAGCTCATCATAAATACCATAGCCGATATCCTTGCGGCTGTCACGGGTACTGCCGCTGGCACGCGCCCCCACGCCTACCATAGCCAGATCAAAGGCAGTTTCCTGACGTACTCTGCCGGTAGTACGGATACGGTTGACGAAGTTCGCCTGCTCCCACATGATATGTACCATATCGGCATAAACAGCTTCTACCTCACGCAGAACCTCTTCGATTTCCTCCAGCATAGCGTCGGTAACATCGTACTGCACACCGCCGGGGATAATCAGACCACGCAGGAAGCGGTTACCTGCTATCATTTCGTTAAGCTGCATCAAGTATTCCTTCAGACGCGCGCCCATGCTGATAACAGGAGAAAAGCCCACGCCGGCGCAGATATTGCCCGTATCGCCCACATGGTTATACAAGCGCTCCATCTCCGCAGCCAGTGTACGGATTAACCACGCACGGTAAGGCACCTCGGTCTCAGAGCATTTTTCTACCGCCTGGCAGAAGCTCAGCGTATTAGCCACACTGCAGGCACCGCAAATGCGTTCTACAATCGGCAGTGCCTCCATCGGCGTCAGGCCTTCGACAGCCTTTTCAATGCCGCGATGGGTAAAAAACAGCTTGGCATCCAGCTGCAGCATAGCCTCGCCTGCCTGACTGAAGCGGAAATGACCGGGTTCGATAATGCCTGCGTGAATCGGACCTACAGGCACCTCAAAGAGGCCTTCGCCCTGTGAGGTAAGCATTTCATACTCACGATGTCCGCGTGCATCATAATCCTTGGGATATTTTTTCAGCAGCGGATGAAAGCCTTCGGGAAAGCTCTCATGCAGCACCAGCGGACGCATATCGGGATGTCCCTGCGGCTCGAAGCCGAACATATCATGCAGCTCGCGCTCATACCAGGCAGCAGCCGGCAGCAGCGTAGTCAGCGACTGATATTCCAACGGACCGTCCGCCGGGAACGGCGCCTTCAAAACATCTATATCACGTTTTTCAGCATTATAGAACAGGCAGTAGATGGCCAGACCGCCGCCCTGCAGGGTTTCGTCTGCGCCAAACATAGCAGCTAGCGGACGCTTGCCGCTGTCGCTGCAGATATTGGCAGCACCACGCAAATTTTCCGGTTTAACTAGCATTATCTCAGCCTCCTATAATCCGCACAGCCTGGTTCAGCAGATTGTTGAGCCAGGGAATATTTTCAAAGCCTGCGCCCACTACGCAGGTCAAAAGCAGCAGCGCTGCCAGCACAGGCACGTCGGTTGCTCCCAGCAAATCGCCCAAGGGCTGACGCTTGGATTTATCGCACAGCATACGCATGCCGTGGTACAAAATACCGATTAAAACGCCGCCCAGCAATATAATCAGCAGACTGCCTGCTACCCAATGGCCTTCACGGAACATGGACGCCATAATGTAAAACTTACTGAAGAAAAGTCCCATCGGCGGCAGGCCCAAAATACCCAGCATACCGGTAAGCCAGAAGGTTGCGGTATGCGGTACATCCTTAATCATACCGTGAATACGCATCATATTACGTGTCTGATATTCCTGAATAATCGTACCGGCAATATAGAACAGCACGAACTTAATCATCGCATGACTGTACATATGCAGCATCACAGCCTTCAGGGAAAAAGCAGACAATACGCCGATACCGGCAACCATAATGCCGATGTTTTCCATAGAGGAGTACGCCAGAATACGCTTAACGTCGCGCTGTACAACAACGAACGGTACCGCAATTGCCACAGTCAGCACGGCAAAGAACAGCAGCATGCTGCTCATCATTGCAGCGCCCGCTGTCGGCAGCAGAATAACCAGATTACGCAGCAATACATAGATAGCACAGCTGCAGAGCGCACCGCTCAGCATACCGCTGGTCAGCGACGGAGCCTCGGCATAGGCATCAGGCAGCCAGGTATGCATCGGCGCCATGCCTGCCTTGGTACCGTAGCCGATAACGATAAACAGCAGTGCCAGCTTGGTCATCGCCGGGTTCAAGCTGTTGGCATGCTCATGCAGATACAGCCAGCTGAGCGCCTTTTCGCCGCCCAAAGCATCAAGCTGTGCGTAATACAGAACCAGTGTACCTAAAAGCGCCAAGCAGATGCCGACGGTACAAACCATAATATATTTCCACGTTGCTTCCAGAGCAGCGCGGGTAAATTTAAAGGAAATAAGCAGCGCACTGATTAAGGTAGTCGCTTCGATAGCTACCCACATCAGGCCCAGATTTTTTACCAGCAGTACGATAAACATCGTCCAGCAGAAAAGCTGCATCAGCGCAAAGTAACGGCCGGTCTGCAGCTGCTCGCCCTTGAGCACGCCGCAGCGCTCCTCACGCGTAAGATAATTACGCGCAGTCCAGGTTGCAGCCAGATAAAGTGTGGTAATAATAATGATTACCCACATATTCAGCGCATCAATGTAAAAATAATCATCAACATAGGGCACAGCAGGATTAAAGGACTTTGCCATCAGCGCCACGCACACGCCTACCGCAGTTGCCGTCAGGCGGTGCAGCCAATGCAGGATATTATTGCCGAAGCCCGCAGCCAGTGCCAGCACCGCGCACAAGGGTGGCAGGCATAACAGTATCAAAATATATGTTAACATTACATCCCCTACCCTTTCAGCTTGTCCAGCACATTTGTATCCGTAGTTTTAAACGACAGACGCAGACGCGAGGTTAAAATAACAAGAATAACAACAGCAATCAGCACATCAAGGAAAATACCCAGCTCGATAATCAGCGGCAAGCCTTCCGTCATAATCAGACCAAGCAGATAAATGCCGTTTTCCAAGGTAATCAGGCCAATCATCTGCATAATGGCACGGCTGCGCATAACAATCAGCGCGAGGCCTGTCATAATCATAAACATAGAGGTCGCCAGAATATCGCGGCCCTCTGCCTGCGGCAGCAGACCGTCAATTACCATGTAGCCGAGTGCCAGACTGCAGGCTGCAAAGGCAGTAGAATAATTTACATTGATATCGCTGACAATTTCACGCTCATCGCGCAGCTGATTTACCACGCGCAAAATAGCGTAAGGAATAAAAAGCACCTTAACGGTAATCGTCAGCACACCGGGCAGCCAGGCATGCAAACCGCTGCCATGGCTCATACCTACGACGAGGCAGGCTGCGGCAATCAAGGCAGACTGCAGCGCCAGGCACAGAGTTGCACGGCGCAGCTCCACAAAGCGAGTCTGCAGGAAAACGATAAACATTAAACTAACAACCAAATATTCCATCGTTACCTCCTTACTGTGCCACTACTGCCAACAGCAGCATCAGACCCGCTGCCGCCAGATATACACGCACCTTGAAAAGGCGCATCTTATTGTTCAAGGTTTCAACCACGCCTACAGCCACTGCACCGATAAGCACCTTAAATACTACAGGTAAATCCAGCGGCAGATACAGCATAGCGAAAAGCACAAGAAATACCAGCAGCTTAAGCTGGCTTGCCCAATGGATAAGCGCCAGCAGACGGCCGGAATATTCCAGTGTCATACATTCATGGATCATCGTCAGCTCCAGATGCGTATCAGGGTTATCAACAGGAATACGGCTGTTTTCTGCAAGCAATACAAGGAAGAAAGCAATGCAGGTCAGCACGCCTGCTACCGTCAGGTTAACCTCATCCGTGCGCAGGCTCATGCCTGCCAGCGAGGTGCTGTTGGTATGCAGTACGTTAGACAGCACGGCCAGCATCACAACAGGCTCAACGAAGGCTGCCACATAAACCTCACGGCTGCCGCCCATGCCGCCGAAGGCGGTAGCTGCATCCATCGAGGAAACTGCCATAAAGAAGCGTCCCAAGGCCAGCAGATATACAAATACAAAAACGTCGCCAAAGCCGGCCTGACCGCCTAAAAAGCCCGGCAGCATGCAAGCTGCCGCAAAGGTCGTCAGAAAATATACGCAAGGTGCCAGACGGAAGGTGATGCTGGTATAAGGAGTAAGCATAGTAGGCTTGCCCCACCATTTGCGGATATCGTAATATTCCTGCCAGATGCTGCTGCCGATACGGTTCTGCATCCAGGCCTTTACCTTTTTAACAATGCCGGTAACCAGCGGAGCGCACAAAAGCAGCAAAACTGCCTGCGCCATACCGAGGGCCAGCTGTAACAATTCATTCTCTAAAATCATTTATAAAGCGCCCCCCATACCAGTACCAACATCATTGCCACCATAACATAGGCAACATATAAACGCACACTGCCCTGCTGCAAACGGCGCAGGAAATTAGAAACACTTACGAAATGCTTCTGCAGCGGCTGATAAAGCTTTTCCGTAATCATATCGGGAATTTCCAGCTTGTAGGAAAGCTGACGTCCGAAGTAAGCATGCTCCTTGCGCATGTAGGTTACCTGACGCTTGGGCTTCAGCAGATAATCAAACGCACGGCGTACAGGCTTACTGAAGCCGGTTGCGGAATACTGCTGACGCTGCGTCGGATAGGTACCGCAGTTCCAGGTAACGTCCTCCACAACAAAGCAGTCCTTAACAGCCAGCCACAGCACTGCGCCCAGCACCAGCAGCAGAGCCAAGAGCAGTAGCGGCTTGTAACAAACAGCGGTACCGACACCGGCCCACGCCAGATTCATACCGAAGGCATCAAGTGCGACAGGCATGCCCAACGCCAACAGAGCAGCGCGAACAACCGGTAGCGGATAAAGACCGCAAGCAACAACTAAAACAGATGCAACGCCCATAGCAGCGAGCATAAATTTATCGGATTCGTGCGCATGCTCCACAATTTCACTGCGAGCACGGCCCAGGAAGGTGATGCCGAAGAAGCGTACAAAGCAGCCGAGAGCCAGTGCTCCGGTAAAGCCCAGCAGAATAAATGATACCGCAGTCCACAGGCGGATATCCTGACCGGCGCAGCTTGTGCCCAGGCTGATAAAGCTCTGCAGCACCAGCCATTCACCGGTAAAGCCGTTCGTCAGCGGAATAGCGGCAAGCGCCAGCGAGCCGACGAAAGCAAAGACAGCGGTATACGGCATTTTGCTTGCGAGGCCGCCGAACAGCTCCAGGTTCTTGCTGCCGGTGCCATGCATAATACTGCCGGCACACATAAACATCAGCACCTTCATGATGCTGTGGTTAAAGGCATGAACCAACGCTGCCACAAAACCAAGCATATAAAAGCTGCTGCCGGAAGCCTTCATCAGCATACCGCAGCCGAAGGCAGCAAAAATTACGCCCATATTTTCCACGGAAGAGTAAGCAAGCACGCGCTTGATATCCGTTTCCATCTGAGCATAGAGTACGCCCAAAAATGCGGATACTACGCCTGCCAACAGTACAACAACACACCACCAGTAATTCCAGGCAGGCAAAAAGCTGAACATAAAACGACCGAAGCCGTAGAGAGCAATCTTCAGCATAACACCGCTCATCAGCGCAGAAACGTGACTGGGTGCTGCCGGATGCGCCTTAGGCAGCCACACATGCAGCGGCACCAGACCGGCCTTTAAGGCAAAACCGGCAAAGGCACAGACAAAAACAAGATGCTGCCAGCTGCCATCCAACGTATTCTTGGCCATAGCAGCAAAGCTGAAGCCCTCGCTGGCAGAGCCTGTCAGCAAAAAGGCAATCATAATCGCCGCCGTACCGACGCTGGTCATAACCAGATACTGATAGGCAGCATTCCAGGTAGCACGCTTTTCGGATTCATGGTTAACCAGCATAAAGGAGGCTACAGCCATAATCTCCCAGAAAAGCAGGAAGCTGAAGGCATCGCCGGCCAGCAGCACCAGTACCATAGACATGATGAACAGGCACCACATGCCGCCCAAAAGGCGCAGACGGCTGCCCTCATAACCACGCGCATAACCTAGCGCATACAGGCTGGTAACAACACCGGCGATACCGGTCAAAAGCAGAAAGACTGCGCTCCAGCCATCGCAACCTAAAGAATACGAGCCCCAGGTCAGGGGTGCGGGGCTCACGCCGCCGAAAAGCAGCAGGCCTGCCGCATAAGCGCAGACAGCGCTGCCAAAAAGGGCAGCGCTGTTAGCAAGCCAGTGTGCAGCACGCTGCATGCCGTGGGGAAGCAGCATGGTTAATACGCCGATGCCATAGAAGCCCACAGCCACCAAAAACATTTCCATTTCATCACCTACACATAAAAATTTCAACTTCTTCACAAAAATGACATGTATCGTTAATTATAACACATTTGTTGACTGCGTAAAAGAAAATTACTGTTAAGAATACAAAAAATACACCGGGCCTGCAGAAAATCCACAGGTCCGGTGGTTTTATAATAAGGCTTCGGCATCAAATGAGCTTCCGGCAGATTATATTTTTGCTTTTACTTATCTGCCTGCAGCGCCAGCTGCTTACGCAGCCTGTGGCGCAGCAGTTCAATAAAGCCTGCCGGCTCCTGCACCCGCAGCAACGGTCCGAAGGATAAAATACGGATAACCATTTCCGTTTCATCACTTTTGTTATACATCAGCTGCAGCCTATAATGCTTTTCATCTAAGCGCTCCGTTATCTTTTCCAAATGCGAAAAATGCAGCATCGCCCGCTCCAGAGCATTGCGTTCATCCGTCAGCAGGACTGTAACCGCACAGCGCTCCGGCTCCAGCAGCATACAGGCTTCTTCTTCCGTCTGCTCCAGCATTTTGCAGCTTTTGATACGCCCCACATTAACGTAATGCAGATGGCGCTCGCACACCGCCTTCAGGCGGAACTTGTCATCCTTCGCCGAATATTCCAGCTGCAGCGGCAGATATTCCTTCCGCACGCTTTCGTTTTTGCCGCTGATAAAGCTGATTTCCACCCTGCGCTTTTCCGTTATCGCCTGCAGCAGCAGACGAAAATGCTTCTTGTACTGCGGGTCAGCATAATCGTCACCGTCACTGTAACGATCAAAATACACAAACTGCTCCTCGCAAAACAGAGGCTCCACATTCTCCAGTCCGCTGCATTCCACATCAAAAAGCTGTATCCGCTTGTCTGTCAGCAGGCTTTTCAGCCAGCGACGCTGCAATGTTGTCAACGGCATCGCCGGTGCATGCCGCAGCGGCGTAGTCATATCCTTCTGCAGCAGCGGCCAGCTTCCATCCTGCAGTGCCTTGGGAATGGTCAGGCAGCTGTCAGCAAAGGCCTGCTCCCGCACCAACAGCTCCAAGCTGTCCTTCGTCAGCTGTTTTTCCTGCGCCTGCCGCAGAATACTGCTCACAACATTAAAATAGGTGCCGTATATTTCGTTAAAAAAGCTGTCATTTTTCGCCATCCGCTTGCACCTCCTGCAGATAATAGGCCGCCGTCTGCTCCAGATCATCATAAAAAATGCGCTCTATTTCCTCGTTACTGCAGCTAAAAACAGTAATACGCCCGATAAAGGTGCGTATCCACGGCAATAGCTCACGCGCATCATACACGGCAGCACTGAAGCGGTAATGCTCCGCATCCAGCTGCCGCACCGTTCCGCAGCGCTTTTCGCGCTCCAGGCGCTGCACAATAAACTGCTCGTCAGCTGCCGCCTCCACCGTAAAGCTGATTTTCTCCAACCGGTCTGTCCTGAGCATGCCTGCGCCCCAGATGTGCGGCGCCGCCTCCTGTGCCAGCTGCAAAAACTCCTCATAGCGTTCTTCAGCGCGTTTAACCTCAATGCTCTCGATATGGTCCAAGCGGTTGAACAACAGCTTCCGTGCAGCATAGCTGTAGCTCAAAAGATACTGTCGTCCTGTCCTCGTGCTGCAGTAAATTTTCAAAGGGCAAACATATTGCGGTATGCTGCTGCCGCCCTTGTCACAGCGGTAAAGCGTTACGGACTGCCTGCTGTTCATCGCCTCCAGCAGCTCGTACAGCAGCTTGCTGTCCATCGTATATAAAATAAAATGATGCTTAAAGGCAAAAGCTTCGCAATCCTCGGCAAATTTATCCAGCAAATAGGAGCCTGCCTCTCCCAAAGGCGCCGCCTCGGAAAAGAAGGCGCTGGCAAGCTGCCAGCTGCGCCAGTTCACCTCATCACGCGCCAGGCAGTAAAGATTGCGCCGTCCCTGCTTCACCAGCCGCAGCATTCCCAGCGCAGTATATTCATTCAGCTTGTTGCGCACCGTCGATTCATCGGGCTGACGCAGCTGATTATCGAAACAGTTAAAATAACGGCTGCACAGCAGCTCCAACAGTTCTGCCGCCGAATACGCCTTGCCGTCGGCAAGAATATCCAGCAGATAAAAATGCAGCGTAATATCCATGGACGTAAAGCTCTTGGCCTTCCAGCTTTTATACAAAGGATTATGACTGATACTGCTGCTGTCGAAGGAAATGCGGTAGGCTCTGCCGTCCGCTTCGCTTTTGAAGCTCATGTAATCCTCCAGCCAGCTGTCCAGACGCCGGCGATTATCATCGTAGCTTCTGGAGCTTTTGGCGGTAAAATCCTGCCGCTTTTCAAAGCCGTATACATAAAAGCGCCGCATAAAATTGCGGATATCACTGTAATTTTTAAAAAGCTCGCTATAAGCCATCTGCTTTATTTCCCCTTCCGCTCCAAATTAATATTAGTATAACATAAGCAGCGTATCTCTGTAATTACAAAAACGGCGCAGCAGATTTTTGCATCTGTTACGCCGTCAATTTTATTTTTTATTCAACTGTTACGCTCTTCGCCAGATTACGCGGTTTATCAACATCACAGCCGCGAGTCAGCGCCGCATAGTAGGCCAGCAGCTGCAAGGGCAGCACTGCCATCAGCGGTGCCAGATATTTGTCTGTACGCGGGATGTAAATAACATGGTCCGCATATTTTTCCAGAGAGGTATCGCCCTCAAAGCCGATGGCAATAACTACAGCCTCGCGCGCCTTAACCTCCTGCAGGTTGCTGACTGTTTTATCATATACATCCATCTGCGTTGCCAGTACAATTACCGGTACACCGGAAACAATCAGCGCCAAGGTGCCGTGCTTCAGCTCGCCTGCCGCATAAGCCTCCGCATGAATGTAGGAAATTTCCTTCAGCTTCAGCGCACCCTCCAGCGCTACAGCATAATCAAGGCTGCGTCCCAGGAAGAAGGCATCCTCACTGCTGCCATATTCCCGCGCAAACACCTTAATCTGGTCCACGTTTTCCAGCATTTTATGAATCTGCTCGGGTACAAAGGTCAGACCCTGCACCAGCTCCTGCTCACGCTCGGCACTCATGCTGCCGCGCAGACGGCCTACATAAATTGCCAGCATCAGCATTGCCAGAAGCTGAGTAGTATAAGCCTTGGTAGATGCCACGGCAATTTCCGGACCGGCATAGGTATAAACAACCTGGTCTGCCTCACGCGCAATAGAGCTGCCGACAACGTTGGTAACCGCCAGAGTGCGGGAGCCAAGACGTTTAGCCTCGCGCAACGCTGCCAGCGTATCGCTGGTTTCACCGCTCTGGCTGATAACAATCGTCAGACTGTTGCCATCAACAAGCGGATCGCGGTAACGGAATTCACTGGCAATATCCACCTCAACCGGCACACGCGCCAGCTGCTCCAGATAATATTTGCCGACAATGCCTGCATGGTAAGCGGTACCGCAGGCCACAATAAAGATTTTATTGATTTCGCGCAGTTCCTCGGCTGTCCAGTTCAGCTCGGGGAAGCCGATGGTTTTTGCTTCCGCCTCCAGACGACTGGTCATGGTATCGCGCAAAGCCTTGGGCTGTTCATAAATTTCCTTCAGCATGAAATGCTCAAAGCCGCCCTTTTCCGCTGCTTCCGCGTTCCAGTTGACCTCAAACACCTTCTTGCTGATGGGAGTGCCGTTGATATCCTGCACCCATACACCGTCTGCCGTTACCGTAGCGATTTCTCCGTCACTCATAATAAAGGTACGGCGCGTATGATTGATAATAGCCGGAATATCGGAGGCAATAAAGTTTTCACCCTCGCCAAGGCCGATAATCAGCGGATTATCCTTTTTGGTGCAGATGATTTTATCAGGCTCGTATTCGCACATAAATACCAGACTGTAGGAGCCCTTGATAAGCTTCAGCACCTTTTTGACGGTTTCTTCGAAATCTCCGTCATATTGGTCCGCCATCAGATGAGCTACAACCTCGCTATCCGTTTCGGACAGGAATTCATGTCCCTTGGCAATCAGTTCTTCCTTCAGGCCAAGATAATTTTCAATAATACCATTATGGACAACGACAAACTTACCGCTGCTGTCCGTATGGGGATGCGCGTTGCGATCCGACGGACGGCCATGTGTTGCCCAGCGTGTGTGACCGATACCTACATTGCCCACAGGCATATTGCCTGCCAATTTCTGGCGCAGTGCATCCAGACGGCCTACACATTTTTCTACACGAATGCTGTTGTTTTCATAAACAGCAATGCCGGCAGAATCATAACCGCGATACTCCAGCTTGCTCATACCGTCAAGCAAAAAGGGGGCTGCTTCGTGATTACCGATATAACCTACAATTCCGCACATAAGTAGTAATCCTCCTCTACGCTGCAAGGTGTAAGGCATCATCTGCTTCGTCAAGTTTCCTCGTATCTGATACCTTCTCCCTTGCGAGCCTGTATTATATTCTTTGCCCTTTCTGCCGCCGTGCTTTTCTCTCCCCCGTTACCGGAGGGCTTTGTACACGGTTTGCGGCCTGCAGCCGGCCGTGAGGCATCCGCTGACTGATCGATAACCTCATTCCTCGTCCACCGCCTGAGCGGCACATGCGCTTACATACTTCACTGTCTGCATTTGGCAGCAAAGACAAGGCTCTGCTGATTTATGAGCAAACAGACAATGAGCCGCGCAGGCAGGCAGTCCCACGCGGCACATCCTCAGACTAATTTAATTTTACAATATGATGACTGGCAGGTCAAGAAAACATTCCTTGAACTTTTCTTGCCTGATGCTTGCCTGCAGGCGCTTCATTGTAATATAATAAATACAGAAAAAGTGCTACCAATGGACGGTTGCCCTTCAAAATTAACTATTAAAAATAACCGCTAGTGTAGTGATATGTACCCAGTTTTCTGGACACCGCTAAAAATTTGAATAATTATATTTACA
>ERZ773158.815-NODE-815-length-33908-cov-20.020353_pt1 | contig 33908 bp, 27 predicted proteins | sample MGYA00511918_ERZ773158 | MGnify/ENA primary metagenome ERZ773158 (study PRJEB29015, sample SAMEA2737876) | human gut metagenome | biome: human gut; feature: human-associated habitat; material: faeces | place: China | collected 2012 ...
AAATACCGACCTCCAATCGTTAGATTCTTAGGTCTAACTTTTGGGGGTCGGTACAATTCGCGGCATCCTTAAAAAACTACTTCATATGTACATCAAGCTGGTTGAACGGAATCTCAATTCCATTCTCATCAAATATATTCTTATATCTTTCAAGCAGGTTAAATCTTACATTCCAGTAGTCTGCTGTATTAACCCAGGCTCTTGTCTCAAGTGTTACACAGCTTTCATCAAGGCTCTTGACAACAACCAGAATATCCTTGTCCTTAAGTATTCCCTTCTCGCTGTTAATAACCTGTTCAAGAAGCTTCTTGGCTTTAGGAATATCTGATGAATAGCCAATTCCTATCTGGATATCAATTCTTCTTGTATTCTCTGCGCCTACGTTAACAATGCTTGAATTAGAAAGTGAACCGTTCGGAAGCATTACTACTTTATTATCAATAGTAACAAGCCTTGTGTAAAGAATCTCTATAGACTTTACAGTTCCCTCATTAGTTCCGACTATAATATAATCACCAACCTTAAAAGGCTTGAATATAAGAATAAGAATTCCTCCTGCAAAGTTCGAAAGACTTCCCTGCAGGGACATACCAATCGCAAGTGCTGCAGAACCAAAAAGCGTAAGCAGTGATGTCGTCTGGAATCCCAGCTTGTCCACAACTATCATGATAAGTATTGCATACATTACAAACTTAAGCACTGATACCACAAAATTAACAACGCCTTTGTCAAGCGTACTTCTGTCCAGCATCTTCTTTACAAGCTTATCAAGCACTCTGATTATCTTCTTGCCAATAAACCATATTAAGACAGCAATAACAATTTTACCAATAAGTGAAACCGACCAGTTTCCTAAATCATTGAGAAGCTGCTTGACATGGGCAATAGAAAAGAATCTGGTTATTTCATCTGTTTCCTGCTGGATTGTTGTGGCTGCATCTGCCACAAGTCCTATGAATCCCATAGCTGATCCCCCTTTGTATTATTTCATCTTCTTTTTAAGCTGTTCTAACTTCTTCTTAGTCTCTATATCAATCTCTTCACTTGCACGCGCTGCTTCTTCTGCTTTTCTTACAGCTTCTTCCTTAGCCTGAAGTGCTTCCATGCAGGCTTTCTCTGCCTGTTTTCTTGCTTCAACCGCCCGCTTTGCTTCCTCTGCTGCAGCAAGTTCAAGCATTTCAGCCTCTGCTGCCTTTCTCATGGCTTCCTTCTTTGCAATTGCAGCCCTCTTTAATACAGCAATCTCCTCGAGTTCAAGCTGTGTATACGGTTCACTGTTATATATAACGAATGAAAGTCCGGGAAGAGTAATATCAATATATTCCATATCATCACCATCATTATCTGATTTGATAATCTGTCCATTAACCTTCTCGTCTCCACCGAACTTCTTCCACTCACTGTTAAATACTTCCTTATACTTTCCACGCACATCAACGTGAAGTCTGTAGTTTTCCCTCTTAACAGGAGTAAAATTCACGGCAATCACCAGCTTATTACCCTTGCTGTCAGCTCTCTGCATTGCAATAACAGTCTCTTCAGGATTAGAATTCTCGAGCCACATAAATCCATCAGGGTCATTGTCAAGCTCATATAGAGCCGCATTTTTCGCATAAAAATTATTAAGCTCTGCCATAAACTTTTCAAGTCCTATATCCTGTCCTGCTGCAAACATCTTGCTTCCGGGATGTGCATACATGAATCCAAGTGCGGCCCTGATATCTGACAAATGTGCCTTCTCATCACTGCCTGACACCATGTCCACAAACGCTTTCTGCCTGAAATCATCATGATTGAGCGAGAGCATGAAATCCTCTCCGTAATTATAGAGCATTCCATATGTCAGCTTGTCATACTCACCTTTTCTGAACAGCGGGTCAGTTCCCATGAATTCAAGAAAATCCTTAGTCCAGCAGTTATTCTGCTTATAAGTAAACATAAGAGGGTCATCATTATCTGCCGCAGTAACTCCAAACCAGCCGCTTGATTCTTCTGCTATTGTAAAACAGCCATCGCCACGTTTAGCAATATATTTGTTCATAGTCTTAAGAAATTCGATTGCGTCAAGATTCTCATTGCCGCCATACATGTTAGGTGTCCATGTACCCGGCTGCTTACCGTAATCGAGGTAAAGCATTGAAGCAACACCGTCAATTCTGATACCGTCAATATGGTAATCATTAAGCCACATTAATACGCTTGATAAAAGAAAACTTCTTACAGCACCTTTCTTATAGTCAAATGTGACAACATCCCACTCAGGATGCTTCTCTAGTGATGGCTTAAGATATCCGTAAGCATCTGCCCCGTCAAAATCATACAATCCCTTAACTTCTGTACCAAAGTAAGCACCATTCCAGTCAATTATTACGCCAATTCCAGCGTTATGGCAGTCATCAACCAGCTTTTTAAATGCATCACTGCCGCCTATTCGGTGTGTTACCGTAAAATATCCCAATGTCGAATATCCATTCATCTCCTCATTAAGATACTCTGCAACCGGAAGGAAACATACATGTGTATATCCCTCCTGCTTTACAAAATCCACAAGCTCATCTGCACTTTTTTCTTTCAGCCAGTCAGTAAGTGACACCTCATATACTGTTACAGGCTTCTTCTTTCCTGCTTCTTTCTTTCTCTTTATCATCCATAGCCCATCGTTCCATGCATATGAATCAGGCATGTTCTCATCACTTACCACTGATGCAGTAATTGGAACTGATGATATCTGTCTTGATACAGGGTCTAACTTTCTTGTAGTTCCCTTACCCTGTCTCTTAATTTCATACATATATCCGCATCCGGCTGCCAGTCCCGGAATAAACAGTTCAAATACTCCTGTATCCTCAATTCTTTCCATTAAGTGGACTCTGCCGTCGTATTTGTTAAACTCTCCTACGACACTTACGCTGAGTGCCTTAGGTGCCCATACATTAAAAAGCACTCCCTTCACGCCATTGACAGTTCTTTCATGAGCGCCGAATATATGTGCTGCATTTTTCTCTTCTCCTGCAAGAAATGCTTTGTAATCTTCCGGTTTCGTAACATTTGCAAATGTATATGGGTCCGTATATTCTGTGACCTCTCCATTAACCTTCTCCACTGAATAAGTGTATGAAAGCTTTTTCTTAGATGAAACAAGTGCTGCAAAGAATCCGGATTCATCAACCTTTTCCATATTAACAGCAGTTTTTCTGCCATCTATATGCAGCTTAACTGCCACTGCATCAGGACGCATTATCTGTATAAGCAGTCCCTTACCGGTAACATGTGCCCCAAGCAACTCCTTTGGCTTGTCACACTCTGCATATACAATCCCCTCTATCTCCGGCCAGTTCATCAGACCGTATAAGTTTTTATTCATACATTACCCCCATCCACTGTTTAAAGCATTCCGTCCATGATGACACCTGTGGTTCATAATGTCCCATATTCTTAGTCGCAGTCTCTCGTGTGCCAAGTCCAAGACCATGTGTACCTTTAGCATATACATGATAATCAAACGGAATCTCCTGTTTTCTTAACGCTTCCACCATAAGTAATGAATTTTCAAGCGGAACTGTCTTATCTTCACATGTATGCCATATGAATGCTGGTGGTGTGTCCTTATCCACTCTCTTTTCTATAGACACTTCATCTATAAACTCATCATATTTTTCTCCAAGACTTCTCTCAAACGATGCCCTGTGTGCATCAATTCCTGATGTAATTACAGGATAACCTAACAGCATGCCATCAGGCTTAACATACTCATGACTGCAGTGAAGTACATTTTCCAGAAGATAATCAAGTCTTTTTGAATTCCATCCTGTTCCAAGAAGTCCGGCAACATGACCTCCTGCTGAAAACCCTGCGATAATGATTTTGTCAGGATCAACATCCCATTCTGCTGCATTATCTCTTACATACTTCATTGTATAGGCTGCCTCAAAAAGCTGTGCAGGATACGTAACAGGTGCAAGACTGTATCTTAATACAACAGCATTATACCCCATATCAAGCATCTTAATAGCTATAGCTTCTCCTTCTCTTGGAGAATGATGATTATATCCGCCACCCGGACAGATAACAATAAGAGGTCTCTTAAACGGATCCTGATCATTAGGAAATACATCTTTGATGTAAGTAGTAATTGTTGCATTTCCCTGTTGTTCTATTCCAAACTCCTGATATGGTAAATCTATATTAATAGTATTATGTAACATAATGTTCTCCTTCTAGCTGAATAATTCTGTATATTATGTCTGTAGTGTAGTGGTGGTGATGTGTGTATATTTTCGTGTGTGGTCGATTTATGACGAGCTGTGTGAGAGTTAATGCCGTTAGATGCATAAGCGCTGTGAATGAAAGCTCGTTCAAGCGAAGCGCGTTTGCTTTCGTTCACAGTAAAAAACTTTGCAGATAACGGCATTTACTCCCACTAAGCGCAGGAATCATGAGACCACACACGAAAATATACACACATCACATCTACACTTCTACAAAAAACAGATTAACATCTACTTAGAATCTATGTATGAATAATCCGCTTCTTAATTTAGGCTCAAACCATGTTGACTTTGGCGGCATTAATAGTCCTGCGTCCGCTACTGCAAAAAGTTCTCCAATAGAAGTTGCATACATTGAAAAAGCAAGAACGCAATCCTCATCACATCTTCTCTCAAGCTCGCCTAAGCCGCGGATTCCGCCTACAAAGTCTATTCTCTTATCTGTCTTAGGGTCGTGGATTCCTAAGAGTGGCTCTAAGACGTTGTTCTGGAGTACTGCTACATCCAAGCCGTCTACCGGGTCGCTGCTTAAGATTTCTTCTTTGGCTGTGAGTGTGTACCATTTTTTGCCAAGATACATTCCGAATTCACCTTTCTTAGAAGGTGCAACCTGTGTGCTGCTCTCGCTTACAGTGAATTTATCTTTAATCTTTGCCATGAACTCTTCTTCACTTAAACCATTCAGGTCCTTTACAACTCTGTTATATGGCATTATCATAAGTTCTTCGTCTGGGAATAATACTGACAGGAAATAATTGAACTCTTCTTTGCCTGTATATCCCGGATTAGCTTCTCTTCTGCGTAAACCTACCTTTACAGCAGAAGCTGCCCTGTGGTGTCCGTCCGCAATATATATCTGGTTAATTCCTGCAAATGCGTTCTCTATAGCCTCTACAGATTCTTTACTGCTTATTTTCCAGACCTGATGTCTTATTCCATCAACCGCTGTAAAACTGTATACAGGCTTCTCCTGCTTGGCTTTGGCAACCTCTGCACTTATTACTGCATTAGCTCTGTATGCCAGGAATATAGGACCAGTCTGGGCACTGCAGGTATCAACATGGTTAATTCTGTCTAATTCTTTGTCAGCTCTTGTGTTCTCATGCTTCTTAATAACATTGTTAAGATAATCATCAATAGAAGCACATGCTACAATTCCTGTCTGTGTTCTTCCATCCATTGTAAGCTCATACACATAATATGCCCTGTCCTTATCTGTTATAAATGTTCCATCATCTATAGCTTTCATAAGCATATCATGGGCTTTCTTATATACCTGCTCACTATACATATCAACCGATTCATCAAACTGGGTCTCTGCCCTGTCAATCTTAAGAAATGATAATGGTTCTCTTTCCACCTCTGCTCTTGCTTCCTTTGAATCATACACATCATAAGGAAGAGCTGCTACTCTGTCTGCCACACTTTCCTCAGGTCTTACGCATTCAAATGGTCTTATTACTGCCATACTAACCTCCATCCGCACTATTTAACTTAAGTACTATACTTTCATATATTAGATATATTTTAACATTCAGACTACCTTAATACAAGAAAGACCAGCCAAATGTTACAACAAATGACTGGTCTTTGATATTATTCACATTATATGATTACTTAATAACTCTTACCTTGATAACACCTTCAATTGCTGAAAGTTCTTCAACTACTGCCTCTGGTGCAGATGCTTCAATATCTAAGAGAGAATATGCATAATCGCCTCTTGACTGGTTAGCCATAGATGCGATATTGATTCCTGCTGCACCAAGAACTGTTGTTATCTTACTGATAACTGCTGGTACGTTCTTATGGCATACAGTAATTCTTCCCTCTGTTGCGCATACGCCGCAATCACAGTTAGGATAATTAACTGAATTAATGATATTACCATTCTCAATAAAGTTTCTAAGCTCATTAACCGCCATAACAGCACAGTTATCTTCAGCTTCTGCTGTTGAAGCTCCAAGATGAGGAAGAACAATTGCTCCTTCCATCTTAGCTGTTGTTGGGTTAGGGAAATCTGAAACATAAGTCTTAACTCTTCCAGACTTAAGTGCCTCACCGATAGCAGCTTCATCAACAAGTACATCTCTTGCACAGTTGATAATTACTGTTCCATCCTGCATAATGTCAAATGCTTCCTTATTAATCATTCCCTTAGTGCTGTCAAGTGCAGGAACATGAACTGTAATATAGTTACATTCCTTATAGATATCCTTAACATCAGATATGTACTTAACTTCACTTGAAAGATTCCATGCAGCCTTAACTGAAACATATGGGTCATATCCGTATACTTCCATTCCAAGTGCTATAGCTGCATTGGCAACTAACTGTCCAATTGCTCCAAGACCGATAACACCAAGCTTCTTGCCCTTGATTTCCTGTCCTGCAAATGCTTTCTTAGCCTTCTCAGTTGCCTTGGCAATATCAGGGTCTTCTGCATTATCTGCAACCCACTTGTTACCACCGATTAAATCTCTTGATGCTAAAAGCATAGCTGCAATAACCTGTTCCTTAACTGCGTTAGCATTAGCTCCTGGTGTGTTGAATACAACAATACCTTCCTCTGCACATTTGTCAAGAGGAATATTATTAACACCAGCTCCTGCTCTTGCAATTGCAAGAAGATTATCACTAAGCTCCATATCATGCATCTTGGCACTTCTTACAAGTACAGCCTGCGCATCTTCAAATGAGCTTTCTGTATTATACTCATCAGAAAAAAGCTTCAAACCACATGCCGCTATATTATTAAGACAATTAACATTAATCATTATGCATTCTCCTTCTCGAACTTCTTCATGAATTCAACAAGCTTCTCTACACCTTCGATTGGCATAGCATTGTAGATAGATGCTCTCATACCGCCAACTGTTCTGTGTCCCTTAAGGTTAACAAATCCTGCAGCTGCAGCTTCCTTAATGAACTTAGCTTCCATAGCATCCTTAGCTTCTTTATCTTCAATGTTGCATACAAAAGGTACATTCATAAGTGAACGGTCTTCCTTAACAACTGTTCCCATGAATAACTTGCTCTCATCAAGGAAATCATAAAGAATCTTAGCCTTCTTCTCATTGTGTTCCTTCATTGCTGAAAGTCCACCCATTTTCTTAATCCACTTGAACACCTTGCCACAGATATAGATATTGTAGCATGGTGGTGTATTATAAAGAGAATCTGCATCTGCCTGTGTCTTCCACTTAAGCATTGTAGGAGTTCCTGGAAGAACGTCATCTGTTATAAGGTCTTCTCTGATAATAGCAATTACAACGCCTGCTGGTCCGATGTTCTTCTGGACACCGCCGTATACAACGCCGTACTTAGTTACATCCATAGGTTCTGATAAGAAGCATGATGAAACATCTGATACAAGAATATGACCCTTAGTGTTAGGTAATGTCTTATACTTTGTTCCGTAAATTGTGTTGTTCTCACAGATATATACATAGTCAAGATCCTCTGGAATATCAAGATCTGAGCAGTCTGGAATATATGAAAATGTCTTGTCTGCTGATGAAGCAAGCTCAACAGCCTCTCCATATATCTTAGCTTCTGCAAATGCTTTCTTAGCCCACTGTCCTGTAAGGATATAACCTGCTTTCTTATTCTTCATAAGGTTCATAGGCACTTCAGCGAAGAACTGCGATGCACCACCCTGTAAAAATAACACCTTATAGTTATCTGGGATGTTAAGAAGGTCTCTTAAATCCTTCTCTGCCTCTTTGATGATGTTGTCATAAACCTTGGATCTGTGGCTCATTTCCATTACCGACTGACCGCTTCCCTGGTAATCTAACATTTCATCTGCTGCTTCTTTGAGTACTTCCTCTGGTAAAACAGCTGGACCAGCGCTAAAGTTATAAACTCTACTCACCTTTTCTTCCTCCTAAAATATAAATTATTAAAAACTATTTTAGTCCTTTATCACATTAAAGTCAATATATGAATTATTTCTTGTTATTAAGGTCTTCTCTGTCGAATGCCTCTGAGATTGCAGCCCCCGGTGAAACCATAGGGAATACCTTGTCTTCTCTGTCAATATGACAGTCAATAACACATGGAATATTGAGTTCGATTGCTTCTTTAAATGCTTTCTCAAACTCCTCTATTGTATCAACACTGTAAGCCTTGGCTCCCATTCCTTCTGAAACCTTAACAAAATCTACCTGATCATCAAGAACTGTAGCTGAATATCTCTTGCCATAGAAAAGATCCTGCCACTGTCTAACCATACCAAGTACATGGTTATTAAATATAACTTCAATAATAGGAATGTTATATCTGGTTGCTGTTGCAACTTCATTCATATTCATACGGAAGCAGCCATCACCTGCAATATTAACAACTGTCTTATCCTTACGTCCAACCTTGGCACCTATACATGCACCAAGACCATATCCCATAGTTCCAAGTCCTCCTGATGTAAGAAGTGTTCTTGGCTCTTTGAACTTATAATGCTGTGCAGCCCACATCTGATGCTGTCCAACATCTGTTGTAATAATTGCATCACCATTTGTAATCTCGTATATCTTCTCCATGATAAGAGGTCCGTTAAGAATATCTCTGTTATATCTCATAGGATAATCAAGCTTATAAGACTTGATGTGTTCCATCCAGTCTGAGTGATCCTGATTATCTAACTTATCATTGATTCTCTTAAGAATCTCTTTAGCATCTCCGAGTACATGTGCATCTGTCCTGACATTCTTGTTAATCTCAGCTGCATCAACATCAAACTGGAGAATCTTGGCATTCTTAGCGAATTTCTTAGCATTTCCAGTAACACGGTCTGAGAATCTTGCACCAACTACGATAAGAAGATCACACTCTGAAACTCCGTAGTTAGATGTCTTAGTACCATGCATACCAAGCATTCCTGTGTATCTTTCATTAGATCCGTCAAATGCCCCCTTACCCATAAGTGAATCACATACCGGTGCATCAACCTTCTCAACAAACTTCTTAAGTTCATCAGATGCCTCTGATATAACAGCTCCGCCACCAACGAATACATATGGCTTCTTAGCTTTCTTAATAAGTGTTACTGCCTTGTCAATATCTTCTTCCTTAATGCTTGCTGTAATTCTGTCTACAGGCTTTGGAACTCTTGGTGAGTACTCACACTCTGCTGCTGTTACATCCTTAGTAACATCAACTAATACAGGACCCGGTCTTCCTTCCTTGGCAATTCTGAAAGCATTTCTTAATGTCTTGGCAAGGTCCTTTACATTCTTAACAATATAGCTGTGCTTTGTAATTGGCATTGTAACACCCGCTATATCTATCTCCTGAAAGCTGTCTCTTCCAAGAAGAGGAACTGTTACATTACATGTAATTGCAACCATAGGAACTGAATCCATATATGCAGTTGCAATACCTGTTACAAGGTTAGTCGCTCCAGGGCCTGATGTTGCAAAACATACACCAACCTTACCTGTTGCCCTAGCATATCCATCAGCAGCGTGCGATGCACCCTGCTCATGTGATGTAAGAATATGAGTTATCTCATCTGAATGCTTATAAAGAGCATCATATACATTAAGAATAGCTCCACCAGGGTATCCAAATATTGTATCAACGCCCTGTTCTTTCAAGCATTCAACAATTATCTCTGAACCATTTAACTTCATTTATCTTCTCCTGATTTCTCTTTAATGTCTTTTTATAATTATATTAAATATTACTCATCTGCTGAACTTTTAAGAATAGCTCCTCTGTTTCCTGATGTAACGAGTGAAGCATATCTCTTTAAGTATCCTGTTGTTACCTTAGGTTCTCTTGGCTGCCACTTAGCCTTTCTTGCAGCAAGCTCTTCATCTGAAACCTTAAGTTCAAGTTTAAGTCCCGGAATATCAATGCTGATGATATCTCCTTCTTCAACTAAAGCAATAGGTCCGCCAACAGCAGCCTCTGGTGATACATGACCAATAGAAGCTCCACGGCTTGCACCTGAGAATCGTCCATCTGTAATAAGAGCAACTGATGAGCCAAGTCCCATACCTGCAATAGCTGATGTAGGATTAAGCATTTCTCTCATACCAGGACCACCCTTAGGACCTTCGTAACGGATAACAACTACATCACCTTCAACTATCTTACCACCCTTTATAGCAGCAATTGCATCTTCTTCTGAATCAAATACTCTTGCCGGACCTTCGTGTACAAGCATCTCTGAAACAACTGCTGAACGCTTGACTACTGATCCGTCTGGTGCAAGATTTCCTGAAAGAACTGCAAGACCACCTGTCTTACTGTATGCATTATCAACTGTTCTTATGACTTCAGGATTACGGTTGTATGCTGTTGCTATACACTCTCCGATTGTCTTTCCTGAAACTGTCATGCAGTCTGTATTAAGAAGTCCGATATCTGCAAGCTCTTTCATAACTGCATATACACCGCCTGCTTCATTAAGGTCTTCCATGTATGTTGGACCTGCTGGTGCAAGGTGGCAGAGATTAGGAGTCTTTTCGCTTATTGGGTTAGCGAATTTGATATCGAAATCAAATCCTATCTCATGTGCAATAGCTGGAAGGTGAAGCATGGAATTAGTAGAACATCCAAGTGCCATATCTACTGTAAGGGCATTCATAATAGAATCCTTAGTTATGATATCTCTTGCTGTGATTCCCTTATTAACCATATCCATAACAGCCATGCCTGCGTGCTTTGCAAGCTTGATTCTCTCTGAATATACGGCTGGAATTGTACCATTGCCGCGAAGTCCCATACCAAGTGCCTCTGTAAGGCAGTTCATTGAATTGGCTGTGTACATGCCTGAACATGAACCACATGTTGGGCATACCTTTTCCTCAAACTCAAGTACATCTTCCTCTGTCATTGTTCCTGCTGCATATGAACCAACAGCCTCAAACATTGAAGAAAGGCTTCTCTTCTTCCCCTTAACATGACCTGCAAGCATTGGTCCGCCTGATACGAATACAGTTGGAAGATTAAGTCTCGCTGCTGCCATTAAAAGTCCGGGAACATTCTTATCACAGTTAGGAACCATTACAAGTCCGTCAAACTGATGTGCAATTGCCATACACTCTGTTGAATCTGCAATTAAATCTCTTGTTACTAAAGAATATTTCATTCCGACATGTCCCATTGCAATACCATCGCATACTGCAATAGCAGGGAATACTACAGGCACACCGCCTGCCTCAGCAACTCCTAATTTAACTGCATTGACAATCTTATCAATATTCATATGACCTGGTACAATCTCATTATAAGAGCTTACAATACCAATCATAGGTTTCTTCATCTCTTCTGCTGTGAAGCCAAGTGCATTAAAAAGGCTTCGTGCAGGTGCCTGCTGCATACCACTTCTGGCGTTATCACTTATCATAGCTTATCTCCTTAATATGTATTATTTAAATGTATTAAACTCTCTCTGCGATTAAGTCGCCCATCTTGTCAGTTCCTACAAGTGTGCATCCTTCTGACATAATATCAGTTGTTCTGTATCCTTCCTTTAAAACATCTGCAACTGCTGCTTCAATAGCATCTGCTTCCTTGTCAAGATCAAGTGAATATCTTAACATCATGGCTGCACTGAGAATTGTAGCAATTGGATTAGCAACATTCTTTCCTGCAATATCAGGTGCTGAACCATGGCTTGGCTCATAAAGACCTAACTTAGTCTTATTAAGGCTTGCACTTGATAACATTCCGATTGAACCTGTTATCATACTTGCCTCATCTGATAATATGTCTCCAAACATGTTCTCAGTAAGAATAACATCGAACTGTCCAGGATTCATAACAAGCTGCATAGCACAGTTATCTACAAGCATGTCTGAAACTTCAACTTCCGGATAATCCTTTGCAACCTCATGTACAATCTTTCTCCAGAGTCTTGAAGAATCAAGAACATTTGCCTTATCAACGCTTGTTACTTTCTTTCTTCTCTTCATTGCAATCTCAAATCCCTTAATTGCAATTCTTCTGATTTCTTCTTCGTTGTATGTAAGTGTATCAACGGCTGTCTCCAATCCGTCAATTTCCTTAGTATATCTATTACCAAAGTAAAGGCCGCCTGTAAGCTCTCTCATAATGACCATATCAAATCCATCACCGATTATTTCTTCCTTCAATGGACACGCTGCCTTAAGTTCATCATAAAGATATGCCGGACGTAAATTAGCAAAAAGTCCTAATTCCTTACGAATCTTTAAAAGTCCCGCTTCTGGTCTTAAATTAGGTGCAACATCATACCACTTGGAATTACCCACATTGCCTCCAACTGCTCCAAGAAGTACAGCATCAGATGCTTTAGCTGTTGCTACTGCTTCATCTGTAAGTGGAACGCCATACTCATCAATTGAGCATCCACCCATAAGAATCCTGGTATAATCGAACTTGTGACCGTATTTGTCAGCCACACTGTCAAGCACTTTCACAGCCTCTCTGACGATTTCTGGTCCTATTCCATCACCTGGAATTAAAGTTATTCTGCTTTCCATAAACCTTTACCCCTTTTTCATATGATAATTCAATTTAATATGATATAACATTTGCACAACATTTTCAATAAAAAAAGGATTCCTGACCAGACAAATGTGTCTGGTCAGGAACCCTGCTTTAATTAATTACCTTTAATTATTCTGCTGATGTGCTGTCTGATGGCTTCTCAACCTGAGCAATTGCCTTCTTCTGCATTGAGATACGGCAATTCTTGTTGTTACCGAATTCTACGATTACATCATCTTCTGATATATCGATAAGAACACCATAGAAACCGCTTGTTGTAAGAACATAATCACCGATTTCCATAGAATCCATAAGTTCCTGCTGACGCTTCTGTTCCTTCTTCTGTGGCTTGATTGCCATGAAATACATCATTGCACCAATAATTACGACATAAAAAACTATGATAGCAATATTCATTGATACTCCTCCTTAAAAATGTCTCTTTCAAACTTAACATATAATACATAATTGAGAGCTGCTTGTCTACCTCAAAATGTATTTTTAACAAAATATTTATAAACATACAGCATTACTGCTTATCATATGTCTTCATCTGATATAATGCCTCTTCCTTGAAGCCTGCATATCTTCCTTCTTCAATCGCAGCTCTTATGTCTGTCATGAGATGGTTGTAATAGTAAAGATTATGAAGAACGCAAAGACGCATTCCAAGCATTTCCTTAGCCTTAAGAAGATGCCTTACATATGCTCTTGAATAATTCTGACAGCATGGACATCCACAGCCTTCTTCAATTGGTGCTGTATCTGTCTCATACTTTGCATTAAAAAGATTAATCTTTCCAAACTTAGTATACACATGTCCATGGCGACCGTTTCTTGAAGGATATACACAGTCGAAGAAATCAATTCCTCTGTCCACTGCCTCTAATATATTGGCAGGTGTTCCCACTCCCATAAGATATGTCGGCTTGTCCTTTGGAAGATATGGCACTACATTATCAAGTACATCATACATTTCCTCATGTGTTTCACCAACAGCAAGCCCGCCTACTGCATAACCATCAAGATCTAACTCTGATATTCTCTTGGCGTGGTCAATTCTTATATCATTAAATACGCCACCCTGATCTATACCAAAAAGCATCTGATCAGGATTAACCGTATCAGGAAGTGAGTTCAGTCTTGCCATCTCCTTCTTGCAACGCTCTAACCAGCGGTATGTTCTGTCAACAGAATTCTGGATATATTTTCTGTCAGCCTTTGCCGGTGCACATTCGTCAAATGCCATTGCGATTGTTGAGCCAAGATTAGACTGTATCTGCATACTTTCCTCTGGTCCCATGAATATCTTATGCCCGTCAATATGTGACTGGAAAGTAACGCCTTCTTCTTTAATCTTACGGAGTCCTGCAAGTGAAAACACCTGAAATCCACCTGAATCTGTAAGAATCGGTTTATCCCAGTTCATGAACTTATGAAGTCCTCCAAGCTGCTTAATAATCTTATCTCCCGGTCTTACATGAAGATGGTAAGTGTTAGATAATTCTATCTGCGTTCCTATCTGCTGTAAATCAGTTGTCGCAACTGCACCTTTAATGGCCGCAACTGTTCCGACATTCATAAATACAGGTGTCTGCACAGTTCCATGTACTGTTGTGAACTCTGCTCTTTTTGCCCTGCCATCCGTCTTTAAAATTTTATACATATCTGCTCCTTTTATTTTCTGTAAAACTCTTTAACTCTGTCCATTCTAGCCGTCATATTGTCAAATATCAGGTCAACAAGTGTAAGTGCTGTCATAGCTTCAACCACAACAACTGCTCTTGGAACTATCATCGGGTCATGTCTTCCTTTGATTGAAACCTCGATATCCTCGCCCTGCTTATTAACAGTTTCCTGCAAAGCACTAATTGAAGGTGTCGGTTTTACCGCTGCCCTGAACACAAGCTCATCACCGTCGCTTATTCCACCAAGCACTCCGCCGCTGTGATTAGTCAGCTTGCCAACCCTGCCATCCTTCATTACGAATTCATCATTATTATACTTTCCTGTAACTTTAGCCGCTTCAAAACCGTCTCCAATCTCAAAGCCTTTGACAGCCCCGATTGACATTATTGCCTTGGCAAGATTAGCATCTAGCTTTTCAAATGTAGGATTGCCAATTCCAGTCATCATTCCTGTAACCCTGCATTCAATGACACCACCGATTGAATCTCCAACTGACATCTTGCTCTCTGCAAAAGCCTTAACCTTCTCTGCAGCTTCCTTATCAGGTATGTTAAATGCGTTATTATCTCTTTCAGCTATATCAAACTTATCATAATCAATGCCAATTCCACCGATTTCTTTAGCATATGCTGTAATATTAATTCCAAGCTCTTTAAGAATCTTCATAGCAATTGCACCGGCTGCAACTCTTCCGATAGTTTCTCTTCCAGAACTTCTTCCTCCGCCTCTGTAATCCCTGAATCCGAATTTCTCGTCAAATGTATAATCAGCATGTCCTGGTCTGTAATAATTAGCTATCTCTGAATAGTCAGCAGACCTCTGTGTCTTATTATATACTGCAAGTGATATTGGAGTCCCGGTAGTCTTGCCTTCAAATACACCTGAAAGAATATGTACCTCATCATCTTCCTTTCTTGGTGTAGTAAACTTTGACTGTCCCGGTTTTCTTCTGTCTAGCTGCTCCTGAATATCTTCCTCACAAAGAGGCAGACCTGCAGGACACCCGTCAATTACAACTCCAAGTCCCTCTCCATGCGACTCTCCCCATGTTGATATCTTAAATATATTTCCAAACACTGAACCTGCCATAATATATTCTCCTCATCTTTTCAATAGGATTTATTTTAACATATTAAAATATATATCATCAAGCAAAACCCCAATTTATTAATTTTTTCTTATTTTTATTTTTTTCTTAATAGTCAAATGTATTTTATATGGTAAAATAAATATATCAATATATTGAATGGAGTTTATTATGGGAACTGTTATAGGAATTGATTTAGGAACAACTAACAGCTGTGTGGCTGTTATTGAAGGTGATACGCCTACTGTCATCACCAACAAAGAAGGCTACCGCACAACCCCTTCTGTTGTAGCCTTTACGAAATCAAAGGAACGTATTGTTGGTGATGCCGCCAAGAGACAGGCTGCCGTCAACTCTGACAGAACTATATTCTCTATCAAGAGACACATGGGTACGGACTATCGCAGGAAAATTGACGGAAAGTATTATACTCCACAGGAAATCTCTGCATTTATACTTATGAAGTTAAAGGAGGATGCCGAGGATTTCTTAGGACAGCCTGTGACAGACGCTGTTGTAACTGTGCCTGCCTATTTTACTGACGCACAAAGACAGGCTACTAAAGATGCCGGTAAGATTGCCGGGCTTAACATATTAAGAATTATCAACGAGCCTACTTCTGCCGCTCTCGCGTACGGACTTGACAATGGTATGGCACAGAAGGTTCTTGTGTATGATTTAGGTGGTGGAACTTTTGATGTGTCTGTTATCGATATCGGTGATAATGTCATTGAAGTTCTTGCAACTTCAGGTGACAATCACTTAGGTGGTGATGATTTCGATGAAAGAATAGTTAATTATCTTGTCGAGCAGTTTAAGATAAGTGACGGTATCAATCTTTCAAAGGACGTCTCTGCAATGCAGCGTTTAAGAGAAGAAGCTGAGAAAGCAAAGAAGGAGCTGTCTTCTTCTGTAACAACTAATATTAATCTTCCTTTTATCGCTATGTCTAAGGACGGACCGCACCACATTGATATCACTTTATCAAGACAGACATTTAACGAGCTTACAGCTGACCTTGTAGACAGAACAATCACCCCTGTTGAGAATGCACTGCATGATGCAGGTCTTTCCAAGACAGACATTAATATGGTTTTATTGGTTGGTGGTTCTACAAGAATCCCTGCTGTTGCTGATAAAGTAAGACAGCTTATGGGAAAAGAGCCATCAAGAAATCTTAATCCTGATGAATGTGTAGCCCTTGGTGCTGCCGTTCAGGGTGGCAAGCTTGGAAACCAGCTTCAGGCCGGTTCTGCTGCTTCTGAAATCATACTTATGGATGTAACTCCAATGTCTCTTTCTATTGAGACTATGGGTGGAATTGCAAGCAGGCTTATTGAAAGAAACACTACCATTCCTACAAGACACAGCCAGATATTTACTACTGCCGGCAATTTCCAGACATCCGTTGATATCAAGGTTTTTCAGGGTGAACGAAAGTTTACAAGAGACAATAAACTGCTTGGCAACTTCCGTCTTAACGGTATTAAGCGTGCGATGGCAGGAGTCCCACAGATTGAAGTAACATTTGACATTGATGTTAATGGTATTGTCAATGTATCTGCAAAGGATTTAGGTACCGGAAGGGAACAGAGCATTACTATTACTTCAAGCTCTAACATGACCGAAGAAGAGATTGCAAAAGCCCGCTGGGAAGCCGAAGTCTACAGCAAGCAGGATGAAGCATACCAGAGCTTTATTGATATAAGGGAAGATGCTGTACGGACTCTTAACGAGGCTAACAACGCACTTGCCGCCAATAAAAAGGTCTGGGAGAAGGATAAGAAAAAGAATGTTAAGGCTCAGATTGGACATCTTGGCAAGCTTATATCTAAAGCTCCTATTGACAAGCTTAATGAGGAGAAAGCAGCTTCCATGCATGAGGCTTCGGAAGCTGTGAAAGAAGCTTTAAGGTAATGGCGGACCGCTACGAAAATAAATAAGACCAGTTCAGGCACGCTTTCGCTATGCGTCGCTCGCAGCGGTACTAAGCTCATCAGGATTTGCCCCTTCGGGGCTGTCCTGATTTGCTAAGTACCGGCGGCTCCTCAATGCCTGGACTGGTCTTATTTATTTTCTTTGCTTGCTTTGCTCGCTTGATTTTCTTGTATTTACTCTGCTTTCTTTCCCTTCACGTTAACTATGCAGATTCCTATGCACACTAATACTAACGCTATTAATGCATTTATTCCAAGCTCTCTGCTTCCTTCTCCAAGCCACCAGGCTGAAAGAAGTACACCGAATACAGGGTTGGTGAATCCGAAGATTGCCACTTTGGATACCGGGTTATGCTTTAACAGTATTCCCCATATTGAGTAGGCTACGGCTGATATGCATGCGAGATAGAATAACATTAGTATTGCTGATACTGACACGTGTGTAATTCTACCGCCCATCACAAGTCCTAATATAATCATTACTATTCCACCGAATATGAATTGATAACCGCTCAACATTACCGGATTGTCTTTCTTTGAATAGTTCTTCATAAGACATGATGAAAATGCATATGACAACGCACATAAGAACAGACTTCCGTCACCCATAATGCTTAAGTTCATGTCGATTTTCTGTCCATTCATGCTGACTACGATAACACCTGCAAAACCAATCACACAGCCTATAATCTTCTTCAGATTCAGCTTTTCCTGTCTGAATATAATTGTCGATACAAGTATTACGAAAAATGTGTTAGAACCGTTAATTATTGACGCCTTTACTCCGCTGTTGTGTGCAAGTCCGATATAGAAGAATATGTACTGCAGAATTGTCTGGAACATTGCAAGCTTTACAATGCTTGGTACACTTGATTTCGTTGGAAGCAGCATTTTTCTGTTAAGAATACTTCCAATTAAGATTGTAAGCACTCCTGCAAAAACAAATCTTGTTCCTGCAAATAATACCTGTGTCCATGTTTCACTTGACGGTATCTTAAACAGCGCATATCCTAATTTGATACAAGGCGATGCGCTTCCCCAAAGGAATGTACACACAAGTGCAAGGGCGCACACCACCCATGTTTTCTGTAAAAAATCTTTTTTCTCGTTTGTTTTTTCCATGATTAATCTCCTGTTTTTCTAATATTATTGCTAATTATAATGGCATTCATAATCTGACAGGTTTTCTCCCTGACACCTGCCATTTCCATATAATCTGAAAATCTTTTTGCAACATCTTCTATATACGATATTATTGCATCACATTTCCTCTTGCTTACTCCCATGTTTATTCCACATTTTATCAAATCATCATAACTTATATCTGAACTTTTTCCATTTATAAGCATCTGATGTGCTTTCAACCACATATTGCTGCTGTCATATGCAAATGTGACATCATATGCTGGTGACAATCTCCAGACACCATTCTTATCCATCAGAAAAGAAACATTTTTTACATGATCATCCTGATTAATCAGAATAACATTAAAAACCATTCTTCTATAAAATTGTTCCACATCTGAATATGGTATACGTAGTCTATTCATATAATATGCTGCCTGTTCATAACTGCATAATCCCGGAATATTGTAATCTATATGTGAAATTGCTCCTAATGTCTGCATATGAATTTTTTTATTATTGTTCCTATCGAAACGTTTAGTTATAAAATGTGCATATCCGGCATCTTCAAGCAGACGGCATTCATTCATAATTACCCCCGCTGCTTTTGCCATAAGATAATATCCGTATTCTATTCTTGTATATTCTACTGAATCTTCCAGATTATGATCCCCATTTTTAGATACTCCATCAAACTTCATAAGCCAGTATTCAAATCCATTACCAGCATTAATCTGTCCACTTTTTATTTCTCCCGTATCTTCATTCCATGCAATCAGCGCCTTTGCTCTTGCACCACCTGCAGATGTTCCCAATAGCACAAGCTGGCTATATCCAGCATTATCTTTCAGATTAATCAGCTTATCTTTTCTATCAGATAATACATCAGATGCAAACTCTACCATTTTCGATATATTAACATCCTCTATTGTACTGTCAAACGGACTTGTTGCTGGTATATATTCTAATGCACCCATACCTCTTTTTCCTGTATAGCACAGTCTGTCTATAACATTAAATTCACTAATTGATTTTCCCTGCTCAGCCAGCCATCTGTCTATAATTTTATTACCAAATTTATCTGGAAGCGAATCCGCTACCAATCCAGGTGCTCCATGAAATGCTGTCCTTGCAAGTTCCGGAAATTCATACACTCTTTCTGATAATGGCATATGTATAGGTGATACCTCAATATTACTCTTTAAAAAATCTTTATCATATTCAAATGCAACAACTCCATTTGCTTCATTCATATGAATTATTCCAATTCTTGTGCCCCAAAGCATTACCTCCGCTGTATTTATCATTCATCTTCCCCCCATTTAAATCCAGTATCTGCTTTTCTTTTTGCACATGCTCTCTGCCTTGTTTTAACATTTTTCAAATAAGATGATGGCCGGTTGTTCATATCTGGTATCACATTCACGAAATTATTCATAAGCTCCATCGCATTCATTAATTTCATAAAATTAACAAGACTTATATCTTCTCCACTTTCAAACCGAGTAATACTTCTTAATGAAACGCCTGATTTATCCGAAAGTTCTTTCTGTGTTAATGGATAACTTATCCTATATGCCTTAAACCTGATAACAACTTCCTCATAATCACTAATCATAATTAAACATCTCCAAATCCATAAATCTTATATATCATATTCAAATGTTTTTTGTATTGTATCACATTTGCAATTAATTAGCAATATATGGCGTGTTAAGCTATATTTTAATGCTTAATACGCCATATATTGCTAGTTATTTTTTATTTTGTGCGGCAGTCGTACCCGAAGAATTTTTCTTTTAAACATCTGGCTGTTAAAAGGTATCACCGGATAAATGTAGCTTTTTCCTGATATTGTCCTGTTAAAGCATACAAGCACTATTGCAAATATGACTCCTGCCAGAAGTCCAATTCTTCCAAAGAACTGCACCAGAATCAGATTGACTATTCTTATGAATTTTAATGCATATCCCATCTCAAAACTTGCCTGTGAGTAAGTTCCAACCGTTACAACTGCCATATAAAGAAGTGATTCTGAATTAAACCACCCGGACTCCACAGCATATTCTCCCACAACAATACCAGCAAGAATACTTAATGGCGTTGACAGCATTCCGGGTGTATTGACCGCCGCAAGCTTAAGTCCGTCAACTGCAAGTTCAAGAATAAAAAGCTGCAATATAACCGGAACCGTTATATCCTCACTTATCGTTATGAATTTCAACCATTCAGGCACCCACTGCGGATTGCTCTCAAGCAAAAGCCATACAGGTGTAAGAAAAACCGTAAGCAGTGTAAAGAAAAATCTCGAAAGTCTTATATAAGTTCCTATCATTGGCGAAAAATTAAAATCATCTGCTTCTTCTATTATATCAAATACATTTGTTGGAATAATCATCACTGCAGGTGATGTATCTACCATAATAACTATATTTCCATCAAAAAGTGCTGCTGCAGCGGTATCTGGTCTTTCTGAATATTTATACTTAGGAAACGGATTAATCCATTTTCCCTTAAACATACATTCCGCAAGGCTCTCTATATTCATAGTGAGCGCCTCAACCTCAATGCTGCTTATCAGATTCTCAATTCTTTGAAGCAGCTTCTTATCAACCTTATCATCAATATAGCACACGGCAACATCCGTCCGTGAGCGCTCCCCTACAGTATACATTTCCATTGAAAAACGGTTATCCCTTATTCTTCTTCTTAAAAGTGCCGCATTGCACACAAGTGTCTCAACAAATCCATCTCTTGAGCCACGCAGAACCTTGTCTTTGTAAGGCTCTGTAACAGACCGCATCGGATAAGTACGACAGTCAATCAGTATACATTCGTCAAAGCCATCTATTATCATGACGGTCTGCCCTGAAAGAAATGCCTTCTCCACCTCGTCATAATGTCCGTTTTTTTCAATCTCTGTATACGGCATTCCGACCTCTAAGAATGTATCTATATCCTTTATGTCCGATTCTTTCAATGAATAAAAGAACTGCACAAGTTTTTCAATTGTTTCCTCCTGTACGAATCCATCTATAAAGTAGAAATGTGTTCTCTTCCCTCCAATTAATACATCTCTTTGCAGAATATCAAAATTTCTGTCCACTCTTAACTTTTCATTCATCATGCGGACATTCATGTCTATGTTAGTTGTAAAATCAGTCATGCTTACTCCTTTCACTGGCACATTTTCACCCGCACTCTGAATCAGCCAAAAGCAGCTCTCAATTTCACTAACCCTGTCAAAGCACGAAAAGGGCAGGACTTACGCCCTGCCCTTATAGAATATCCATATTTGACACATTTATTCTGTTATTAGTTCTCAAAAAGTGATGTTGAGTAATATCTGTCACCACTGTCCGGAAGCAATGCAACGATTGTCTTACCTTCGTTCTCTGGCTTCTTAGCCCACTCAATTGCTGCGTAAAGTGCTGCGCCCGCTGATATTCCAACCTGAATTCCCTCTGTGTGAGAGATTAACTTGGCATATTCAAATGCATCATCGTTATCAACTGGAACTACACTGTCATATATCTTAGTGTTAAGAATTTCTGGAACGAAGCCTGCTCCAATTCCCTGAATCTTATGTGGTCCCGGCTTGCCCTGTGAAAGTACCTGTGAAGTTGCAGGCTCAACTGCAATTATCTCAATCTTGTCATTCTTAGACTTAAGATACTCGCCAACTCCTGTGATTGTTCCACCAGTTCCGACTCCGGCAACAAATGCGTCTACATCTCCATCTGTATCATTCCATATCTCTGGTCCGGTTGTTCTTCTGTGTGCTTCCGGATTCGCTGGATTAACAAACTGTCCTGCTATCATGCTGCCTTTAATCTCATTTTTTAATTCTTCTGCCTTGGCAATTGCACCAGTCATTCCCTTATAACCCGGAGTAAGTACAATCTCTGCACCATATGCCTTGATAATATTCCTTCTTTCGACACTCATAGTCTCTGGCAGAACTATTATTGTTCTATAGCCCTTTGCTGTTGCAATGGCAGCAAGTCCGATTCCTGTATTGCCTGATGTAGGCTCAATAATTGTTGCACCCGGCTTAAGAATTCCTTTCTTCTCTGCATCTTCAATCATTGCCTTTGCAACTCTGTCCTTAACGCTTCCTGTTGCATTGAAATACTCAAGTTTAACAAGAACTCTTGCCTTAAGTCCGAACTTCTCTTCAATATGTCCAACTTCTACAAGTGGTGTGTTACCTATTAAGTCTGCTGCTGATTTATATATTTTTCCCATATAATCCTCTTTTCTTGTGGTATTATTCCACATTTTCTAATATCAATTCATGAAAACATTTCAAGAATCTGGTGATATGTTTATGTAATGCACAAACATACTATGTTTGTATGTTATTATAAAACAATGTTTTTGTTTTGTACAGTACTTTTTTTTCTCTGCTTTTGAAAAATGCAGTTACCACTCCATCATGATAACTGCATCTGTAATAATTACTTATTCTGTTCTTCTAGTAACTTCTTTAATCTTTCTATCTCAGCATCTTTTGCTTCAATTGCAGCATCTTTTTCCTTAAAAGATGATTTAAGAGCCTCATTCTGTGCTTCAAGTTCTCCATTCAGTGCTTCAAGCTTACCATTCTGTGCTTCAAGTTCTCCATTCTGCGCTTCAAGCTTACCTTTCTGTACCTTCAGCTCATCCATCTCGTCCTTCATCCTGTCAACCATCAGCTCCGCCGTATTCCTGTCTAATATCCTCAACGCCTCAGAAAACATATTGAGCACCTCCTTTGGTCTCTCCAAATACTCATTAATATCAAGGCGTACTGATTCCAAATCAGGAAATATCCTAATCAACTGTTCTATCTCCTCTGGTGTCTCGGCCACGAATAACGACAGGTACTTTAAGCGGTCAAGCTTCATTTTCTCGGTCACCTGCTTTTCGCTGTACTGCGTTCTGTCATAATCGTATTTCGTCACTTCAATACGCCCTTTTCTTATATCAGAATATCTGTATTTCTTAAATGTGTCAAGGCTTACCAGCACATAATCCTGCAAAAGTTTTATCTTAATTCCAGTATTGAATTTCGTCTTGCCAACATGAAAATATAATGCCTTATCAACCTCGCTGATAAGGCTGCTGCTACTGTTATCAAACAGAATAATAGTATGAACTGGTCGCATATCCTTATACGAAGGTTTTGATGAACCTTTCATTGAACCCCCATCACTTCCAGCACCTCCTATCTCCCGATTTCCAGTAATCATCTTATACTGGCGCAGCACAAGATCTGCCGAGTAACACGATATTCTCTCTGCTTGAAAGTCATAAGAAATCTTCTGAATCTCAATGTTTGCAATACTTCCATCAGACATCATCACAACCATATCCATAATAATCATCACTCCAAGAAACTGTGAATCCTCATTCGGAAATACCTCAAGTACAGTAACCTTCTGCCCCAACAGACAGCTCACCAGCTCTGAAAGCCTGTCCCTTCTCTCAACCGGATTAAATATCTTCTTAAAGAATGGATCATACAATAACGGAAGTGACTTCCTTCCCTTCAGAAAATCCTCATATCTTCCAATCCATTCTTCATTACTCTTAAGATATCCATATGCACTCAGGCTCCATGAATCTCCTTTAATCTGACGCATGGCTGCGTCATAATAATCTTCCTTCTCTTTAATCTCCATAATATATACAACACCAGTGTTTCTTCCTCATCTGAATTAATAAATATGCATATTTATATACTTATACTATCACAGTTATATTATATTGTAAATATACTTATTGTATTTTTATCATATATCATTCATTGGTTTTTCATCGGCTCTGCATCTGACAGCTTCCACCAGTCCGTCATATGTATGCTTTTCTGCCTCAACTATACGTTCTTTCACAATTCCAGATTCCATAAGCTTCTTACTGCAAGCTGGGCCAATGCTGTACACCAAAACATCATCAAGTCTGTCAATCAGCCATTTTATACGCTCCCCGCTGCTGCCACTTGTAACAATTATCCCATCAATATCTCCGCAATTCATGCTGTCGTATTCCATACCATCATAATCCACAGGTTCATTCCTATATACTGGAATCTTAATTAAGTTTTCATACTCATTCATAGCTTCTTCAAGTGAGCCGCTTGTTATCTCTGCACACAGATATACAATCTTGCCGGCTGCAATATTCATCAGACTCCTTCCAAGTTCCAAGCCTGTAGATTTATATGATACAAAGTCTGTCTCAAAACCGCATGCCATTCTTAGAGCTTCTTTAGTTTTATTACCGACTACCGCAATCTTAATACCGTCAGGAAACCCGCTTCTCACAGCAAAAGCTTCAACACTGTCTCCATTCAACACACCATCACAATCCGGCTCGCCTTCACAAGCCATCTCCCCCACATTATAAGCAAACCCAGCCACAGCATTTTTACTTGTAAACACAAGCCACTGTGCATCTTTTATCTGTGTCTCAAAATCTTTAACCTTTATGTATTCAATCCTGCCAGTTACTATTTTTTCGCAGGAAAGCCCCTCCTTTGCAAGTAATTCTGCAAGGGAAGGGCTTTTATCGTACATCTGTCCGTTTTCAATATATGTATATATGTATTTACCCACAATCTACTCCAATCCTAGCATACGGGCTGCTTCGTGGCCAACCGCCTCACTGTCAGTTCCTGTAACTTCAATTCTAAGAATCCTGCTGCAATCATCATTGCCAAATAACACAACCATTCGAAGGTCACCATTTTCCTTGGTTACACAATGTGCGCCAACCGGGGCATGACAACCGCCGCCTGTTAATCTTAAAAATGTTCTTTCAGCCACAGCTTCTCTATCAGAATTATCATCTGACAAAGCATTTATCTTATCAAGAAGTTCTGTATTCACCTCTGCAGTCTCAATCGCAAGAACTCCCTGTGCCGGTGCCGGAATAACGACCTCCGGGTCAAGATACTCTGTTATCTCAGATGACCTGCCAAGTCTGTTAAGTCCTGCTGCTGCAAGCACAATTCCATCAAGTCCGTATGAATCGTCCATAAGTTTGTTAATTCTTGTATCAACATTTCCCCTGATAGCAGTAAACTGGATATCAGGACGCAGCATTGCAAGCTGGCATGCACGCCTGAGGCTACCAGTTCCTATAACCGCACCAGAAAGAAGTTCTGAAAAACTTCCTGCAGTCTTTAATATAAGTACATCTCTGCAATCCTCTCGTTTCCATGCCTTTGCAAATGTAAGTTCAGTCGCACATTCAGCCGGCATATCCTTCATGCTGTGAACCGCCATATCAATGCTGCCTGAAAGAAGCGCTTCCTCAATCTCCTTCACAAAAAGCCCCTTAGTTCCAATCGCAGCAAGCGGCTTATCCGTAACCTTGTCGCCTGTTGTCTTAATTATAACAAGTTCAAATGTATCCTCAGGATACGCCTCTTCCATTCTTCTCTTAACATATTCCGACTGGACAAGTGCCAGTTTCGAACCTCTCGTTCCTATTCTGTAATGCATAATCCTCCCTACAAGCCAAACAGTCTCTCAACCATATCTTTATACTGCTGCTGTTCATTTTCTTCCACATTTTTCAATTCTTCAATCGGTTCTTTTAACAATCTGTGTAATGACGACTTAAGAATCTTCTTTAAGATTACCCTGTCATGGTCTGAAAGGTCAATCTTGCGGTTAAGATAATCATAGCTGTCCTGTACTATCTCATCACATTTTTTGCCAAGTGACTGGATAGTTGTATCCATTCTGCTTGATGTGAGCCATTTCTTTGTTTCCGCTATATACTCATCAATCACGCACTGGCTTTCCTTTAGCAAATGTGCCCTCTCGTTCTGATTAGACTTCACAATCCCACCTATCCTGTCAAGGTCAATAAGAGTAACTCCACAAATGTCACCTGCAGATTTTTCTATATCTCTTGGTGCAGCAAGATCAAGAAGTGTCATCTTTTTACCCTCTGATAATTCAGAAGCTCTAATAACCAGATGAGGTGATGAAGTCGCTGAGACAACTATATCACTGCTTTTAAGTGCTTCTGTTTTCTTATCATATGCAATAACCTCAATCTGTGAAAACTCCTTAAGCAACGCCTTCGCATGCTGATAAGTTCTTGAACACACTGTTACATCAGCGCCATATTCTGCCAGATATCTTATGGCAAGAGCCGCGGTTTTGCCGCTTCCTATAACAAGTGCGTGCTTTCCCGATATGCCACATACTCTGTCTAACTCCTGAATACCGACATAACATACAGATACCGGTTTTTCACTTACCTTGTACTCTGTCTTAATCCGCTTTGCACAGCTTACCGCTTCTCTTACTATATAATTAAGCTCTTTCCCGCTGTGTCCAAGCGTTCTTGAAAGGTCTGCCGCATCCTTTAACTGACCTAGTATCTGATCCTCTCCAAGCACCATGCTTTCAAGTCCGGCGGCTATGCAAAACAGATATACCAGTGCTTCTTTACCACATTTGACTCCGGTTAATTTAGTATCAGTAAGTCCAAAATAATCATTGAATAAATCGGACATTACTTGTACAAATGTTTCATCCTCATACAGATAAAACGCTTCGCATCTGTTGCATGTTGAAAGGCACATGCACTGGTTCACACCTGCTTCCTCTGCCTGTTGCATAAAGTCTGCTATTCCGCTGTCTGTGAATGTAATTTTATCCCTTACTGAAAGGTCTGTATTCTTATAATTAATTCCTACATATCCTAACTGCATCTGTATTCTCACTTATTATACGAATTATTTTCTGAAGAATTCTTCCATAACCTCTATTGTACGGTTGATGTCTTCATTAGTGTGTGCATCTGATACAAACATTGCCTCAAACTGTGATGGTGCAATGTATATTCCGTTATCAAGCATATGACCGAAATATTCTGCATACTCCTTAGTGTCTGACTTTACTGCACTATCGTAATCTTCAACTGCTTCTGGTGTAAAGAAGATGCTCATAAGTGAACCAATCTGATTAACCGATACCCTTCCAGCTCCACATTTTCTTACACTGTCAGCAATACGCTTTGTCTTAGTCTCAAGTCTGTCGTATATATCCTTATTATCTCTTAAGATTCTTAAAGTCTCTAAGCCTGCTGCTGTTGCAATTGGATTGCCTGACAATGTTCCTGCCTGATATACAGGGCCGTCAGGACTTACCATACGCATAATGTCAGCTCGTCCACCATATGCACCGACTGGCATACCCCCACCTACAATCTTTCCAAGAGTTGTAAGGTCTGGCTTTATGTTAAAGTACTCCTGCGCTCCGCCAATTGAAAGTCTGAAGCCTGTTATTACCTCATCAAATATAAGAAGACTTCCATTTTCCTTAGTTATGTCTCTTAAGAATTCAAGAAATCCATGTCTTGGAAGCACAACTCCCATGTTAGCTGCAACAGGTTCAACTATTACCGCAGCTATTTCATCTTTATTGTTATCAAAAAGCTCCTTCACAGAATCGCAATCATTGTACTCTGCTACAAGTGTATTCTTAGTGTAATCAGCAGGAACTCCTGCACTATCCGGAACTGATGTTGTAAGCGCTGCCGAACCGGCTTTTACTAAAAGTCCATCAGAATGTCCATGATAACAGCCTCTGAACTTAATTATCTTGTCTCTTCCGGTGTAGCCTCTTGCCACACGGATTGCACTCATAACAGCTTCTGTTCCTGAACTTACAAGACGGCTCACCTCCATTGTAGGAATAAGCTCATATATAAGCTCTGCCATCTCAACTTCTTTCTTGGTTGGCGCACCATATGTAAGGCCTGCTTCCGCAGCTTCCTTAACCTTTGCAATTACTCTGTCATGTGCATGGCCTAATATTCCCGGTCCCCATGAACATATGTAGTCAATCATTTCATTCCCATCTACATCAGTAATTCTGTCTCCCTTGGCAGAAGCTATGAATCTTGGCACTCTGTCAACTGCCTTGTATGCCCTGACAGGACTGTTTACACCACCCGGCATATGTTTTACTGCTCTCTCATATAAATCCTTTGACATCTCTTCATTCATAAAACCAGCTCCTCCTGCTTAATTTAATACTGCTAAAAATGTTACTCTTCCTTTAACCATTTTGCCACATCTATAGCATGATATGTTATTATCATCTTAGCTCCGGCTCTCTTAAAGCCAGTCATATTCTCCATTACAATCTTCTTCTCATCAATCCAGCCATTCATTGCTGCTGCCTTAACCATCGCATACTCACCGCTTACATTGTAAGCGACAATTGGAATATTGAAGTTAAGCGCTATCTCTTTCATAACGTCCATATATCCGAGTGCCGGCTTTGCAATAATCATGTCTGCACCTTCTAATATGTCTTCTTCAACTTCCCTTAACGCTTCTTTTCCATTAGCCGGGTCCATCTGATATGTCTTTCTGTCACCAAATCCCGGTGCTGAATGTGCGGCATCCCTGAACGGTCCGTAATATCCTGATGCAAATTTGGCACTGTATGAACATATAGGAATATTAACCAGTCCTGCCTCATCAAGTGCATTTCTGATTGCCTCAACTCTCTTATCCATCATGTCACTCGGTGCAATTATATCTGCCCCCGCTTTTGCATAAGCAACTGACGCCTTTGCAAGAAGCGGCAGTGTCTCATCATTTAATATAACGCCATCTTTTACAAGTCCGCAGTGTCCATGTGATGTGTACTCACACAGGCACACATCAGCCATGATAACAAGCTCTGGATAAGCATCCTTAATAAGGCGGATTGCCCTGCACACAACACCTTTCTCGTCATATGCCTCACTTCCGACCTCATCTTTATGTACAGGTATTCCAAAAAGCAGAATTCCCTTAATTCCAGCCTCTACAGCACGTCCGATTTCTTCAAGAACATGGTCAAGCGAATACTGACATATTCCCGGCATTGATGGTACTTCCTGTATTACATCGTTCTCCTCCGTAACAAATACAGGGTATATAAGCTCGTCCACCCTTACATGATTCTCTCTTACCATATCTCTTAATGTCGCATTCATTCTTAATCTTCTTGTTCTGTCCATGATTATCATCTTCCTTCCAACGTTTCCTATATAATAGCATTGCATATAAACATTGTAAACTGGTATGTTATGTTCTACTATGTATCTTAACCATTCTTGCATACTCACCATCAAGCTTCATAAGCTCCTCGTGAGTTCCTCTCTCCTTGATGCCATCATCAGTAAGCATCAGGATTTCCTCCGCATTTTCAATAGTTGTAAGTCTGTGTGCTATTACAAATGTGGTTCTGTTCTTAGCCAGCTTCTCAAGTGATTCCTGTACAATCTGCTCACTCTCATTATCAAGTGCCGATGTCGCCTCATCAAATATAAGGATTGGCGGATTCTTTAAGAATACTCTTGCAATTGACAGTCTCTGCTTCTGACCGCCTGACAATTTGACTCCGCGCTGTCCGATATCTGTGTCATATCCGTTCTCAAAGCTCATGATAAAATCATGCGCATTTGCAAGCTTTGCCGCCTGAATTACTTCTTCATCCGTAGCATCAGGCTTTCCATATCTTATATTCTCTTTAATTGTACCCATAAACAGATACACATCCTGCTGTACAACTCCGATATGGTCACGCAGGCTTTTAAGTGTAACATCTTTGATATCTGTTCCATCAATCTTAATCGAACCGCCCGTCACCTCATAAAATCTTGGAATAAGCGAGCAGAGTGTTGTCTTTCCTACTCCCGAAGGACCTGCAAGTGCAACATATTCTCCCGGTCTTACTGACAGATTAACCCCGGAAAGCACCTCGTCCACGCCGTCCTTATATCTGAAGGACACATTTTCAAATGTTATTGCACCCTTCACATCAGTAAGTTCCTTTGCGTCAGGCTTATCAGCTATTTCCGGCTCTACTGAAAGAATCTCTAAGAATCTTTCGTAACCCGAATAGCCATTCTGGAACTGCTCTGTGAAATCAATAAGCACCTTAACTGGCTCCGTAAAAATATTTATATACAGTAAAAAAGTAACGAAATCCGTAATATTTACCCAGCCCTTTGCAATTCCAATACCGCCTGCTGCGATTACGATTACATTTATCATTGTTGTAAATGCAGTAAGTCCCGCATTGTACATTCCCATATAATGATAGCTGTCTCTCTTAGATTCAAGGAATAATTCATTGCCTTTCTTAAATTTCTCACATTCAATATCTTCATTTGCAAATGACTTGACAACCCTTATTCCAGACAGATTGTCCTCTATCTGTGCATTTATCTCACCTATTCTTACCCTGTTTCTCTTAAATGCCCTCTTCATGCGCTTGTTAAGCACATACGCGAATACAAGCATGAACGGAATCAGCACAAATGCGGCAATCGTAAGTCTTAAGTCAATCGAACTTAATATGCATAATGCACCAATTATCTTAATCAGTGAAATAGTTATATTCTCAGGTCCATGATGCAAAAGCTCTGTAATATCGAACAAATCCGATGTTATTCTTGACAATAACTGTCCAACCTTCTGGTCATCATAGAATGAATATGACAGCTTCTGATAATGATTGAATATCTCTGCCCTCATATCGTACTCAATCTTTGCGCCCATTACATGTCCATAATTAGATATATAGTAGTTGCAGCCCCACTGTATAAGCACCAGCACAAAAAGTACTCCAACAATAATCATAATCCTTGAAAGTGCTTCATTGGCACTCATATATGCAACCTTTGATGTAATGAACCTTACAACAAGTGGTATCACAAGTGCCACCGCCGCTGACATCATCGCCAGTATCATATCAAGTATAAATGTGCCTAAATACGGCTTGTAGTATTTAGCCAACTTCTTAAGATTCTCTTTCATAAACTTCTCCTGTTTTCTATATTTCCTCGTTTCGCCGTGCATGTCAGGGCAAGCACACCACTGCTTGCCTGCTGCTTGCACCCCGGCTGTCCGCCGTGCATGTCAGGGCAAGCTTCGCTTCCCCTGACTGTCGGGCTTTCGCCCTATCGTATGCATCATGCATTCCGTGCTTTGTGCCAGCACAGCACTGCTTGCCTGCTGCATACGGCACGGCTCAATGCTAACGCACATTATACCACATCCTTACTTATTGAAAAAGCAAAGAAATGTGAGTGGACCTGCTAATTTTTAATCTTCTGGCTTCACTTTTGACAATTTTTTCAATGTTTAAAAAAATATAAACCTACTAAAAGTCGTCAACTTCATCATTTCGTAGGTTCATTAGCTTGTCATTTTGTTGTTATAGTTGCTTGCTGACCTACTATTTACCTGCTTTGTCGCTTTTTCGTAGGTCTTTTTCTTGCTTCTTGCTTGATTATGAGTGCCCTATGCTGGCAAAAGACCTATTAAATACTTTAACATTGCTTTTTTCGTAGGTCTTTCAGTCCTCAACTTGCCATAACTCCTGCAAAACAACCTACTCAAACCACAATCTATGTAGTTTTAGTATGTCTTACTCATGTCAATTGCTTTGCATGACTGTTATTATTGAGTGCTGGTTTATTGGCAATTCTGATTTTGGACTTCTTTGCGTCCCCACTCCGCTTCAACGTCCAATCCGCCACACTATGACCACTCCAGCTAACAAATAAATAAGTCCGTGATGCATTTTATAATAAAAAAAACACATCCCGGACATTTATTAACATTTTATTCACTTACAAGCTCTGTATTCTGCGTTTCAATGCTCTTGCCAGCACCGTTAATCGTCAGATATAAAAGCCCAATTCCAATAAATATAAGCAGCAGAACCACAATCATATATACAACACCTATTCCTAGCGACTCTGAACCCATCTGGCTTAAATCCCATCCAAACCAGCCTGTTGGCACATTATAATTAAGAAAGTTGTATGGTGCCGTCATTGTGTCATACCACCTAACCCCAAGTACTGCAAGTATGTATACAAAACCCACATAGCAAAGCGGTGGTATAACCGCGTATATTGCATATATCTTTCTTGCTTTAAATCCTTTATCAAATATAAGAAAATCTGCTATTGCAAATACTGGTCCAATCAGATGTACGCCAAGGCTTCCTGCGTGATTATGAAGATAAGCACCAATAAGACCATCATCTGACGTAGGTCCAAGAATAATCATATACACCAGACATGTCAGTGTAATTGAGAGCGTCATAAGAAACTTGAGCATATATAATCTATTATTCTTATAATCTTTTCCCGTAACAAGCAATATCATGTCCAACACAATAAATACCACCAGCACAATATCAAGTGCCACATTAGAAAGTGTTGTAAAAAATGTGAATGACATAATGCTGTCAATTGTAAACATGAGTCCATACACCGAAGCAATCAGTGATACTGCCTTAAAAATAATACTTGTAATCAATCTTTTCCTGTCTAATATCTTGTTATTCAATTTGAGCCTCCAATTATTTGATTCTCGAATTATAATATATATTAGTTTGATTATCAAGTTATTTATACAAAAAATCTATGTATTCAATCAGCCTGTTATACGAATCTTCGTCTGTCTTATATTCTGCTCCATTCCATTCTACCCTGCCTGCAAGCATAATATTATTGGCTATTCCATCTTTATAATAAGTTATTCTATAACTCCAGCCATTAGTACGTGGAAACTTTTTTGCGGTAAGATTCATGTTTTTAACCAGTTCAATAATCTGTGTCCTCTGTTCCTCATCTGGTGTTATCTCTTTACCATTACCTCCGCACATTATTGTCATCTTATCATATCCACTAAGGTCAATATTGACCACCTGTTTTGAAGTACTGATTATTACATATGCACCAATTCCCGCAAATGCTAATAATAAAACAATTCCTGCTATTATTTTAATATTTTTTCTTTTCATACGCCCCTCCTTTTGGACTTTTTCCATGTCACTCTCCGCTTTCCCTTTCTATTTATATATACGAAACACTTTCCAGAATAGTTTGCACATTTACATACATATTTTATATATCAATACTTAATTCCACTCACAAAAAGAAAAAACTCCCGCAGGGACAAGCCCTGCGGGAGCAATCATACACTTTATTCAAGCTGTATATTAAATTACTTGTAAAGTTCAACTAACTTCTGAAGGTGCTCATATCTTTCCTTAGCAACTTCCTCAGACTTAGCGAAGAGTCTCTCAGCTCTTTCTGGGAATGGCTTAACAAGTCTTGTATAACGAGCCTCGTTATTAAGGAATTCCTGATATGATCCATCACCTTCCTTAGATGTAAGTGTGAATGGATTCTTTCCTTCAGCCTTGAGTGCTGGGTTGAATGAGAAGAGGTTCCAGTAACCAGCCTTAACAGCCTTCTTCATCTCATCCTGGCAGTGGTTCATACCACCCTTAG
>ERZ773158.827-NODE-827-length-33421-cov-5.730025_pt1 | contig 33421 bp, 29 predicted proteins | sample MGYA00511918_ERZ773158 | MGnify/ENA primary metagenome ERZ773158 (study PRJEB29015, sample SAMEA2737876) | human gut metagenome | biome: human gut; feature: human-associated habitat; material: faeces | place: China | collected 2012 ...
ACCGGATATGTTCCCTGAATTTCACGATACTTTTTTTCTTTCCAAATATCCAGTCCCTCAAACAACTCTCCCCTGTCCTTATATTCAACTGAAAAGAAACATTTTAGCATATCCATGTTTAATGTTTTTCCAAAACGGCGTGGTCTTGTTATTAGCGTAACATCATCCTGATTTTCCCACCATTCTTTTATAAACATCGTCTTATCTATATAAAAACAATCATTTTCAATTATCTTATCAAATCTCTGTTTTCCGATACCTACTACTTTCGCCATACAGACACCCCCAAAAAATAAAATTTTTCACGCATTTGTTATTATTCACACATCATCACTTTGCTAATTATATTAGCATTTTGATAATAGAAAGTAAAGAAAAAGAGCCTGTACTTTTATATTAGATTTTAAAATTTTGATACTCTGTCATAATCTAATACTTATAAATACAAACTCTTTTCATTATATTTCTATATAATCAATATAAGACAATATCATCTCCAAGAAAAATGCCCTCACAGAAAACATTTCCATCTTTTGATACGAAATAATATTATCTCTCTTTAATAACTTTATAAATTAAATATTATTTCTTCTTATATTTCTTTATACTTGAAGCCATTATAGCATATCTTTCGCAGTAATATCCGGATGCCGCTCCCATAAATTCTCCTTTTACTGTAACTTTTTTTCCTACATACTTTGACATATTTGCCTTTAAATATGCGCATTGAATCATTATTCTTTTTTCACTTGACTTCTTTTCCCAAATTGAACATTTACACTTTATTTTTTTATTTAAAATCAAGTCATAATTCAATATCTTTTTTCCATTACCTGCTATAGCATGATGTTTTACCACTTTTCCGGTTAAAGTCACTATTTTAAGCTTATCACCGTCATATATCTTAGCTTCGGCACATTGAGTTTTTCCCATAACTCCAGTAAACAACACTGTAATTAACACAATATAATTTAGTATATTCTTTAGATTTTTCAATTTTTCTTCTCCTCCCTCTTTACAAATACAAATCACGGTTATCTTCCGTATTTTTATATAATTGTATTTTTGTGTACTTTTTAGCCTTAAGCATCTTCTTTAATGCCGCCTTATATTTTTTATAACTTGTTTCCTTTCCATTTATCTTATAGGAAGTATAATATACAGTCATTCCGTAAAAAGATTCCTTATGTTTTGCCTGCTTTTTATATGACTTATCGTCCGTTCCTGAATACTCCGCCTTTTTAACTATTTTTCCGTTATTTTTAATTTTATAATATGTCCCCCAATATGCACCTGTATGTGCATCGTTAACTAATATAATTTTTGATTTTTTATACCATTCAAATCCATGACATAATAAGACTTTTTTTACCTTACCTTTTACATATCTAAATATTTTTACACTCCCGTCAGCCCAGCAGGCTTCTGGATTTTCTACAACCAGTTCTTTTATTCCATCCCCGTTTAAATCAATGCAAGCAAATTTATAATTTTTTGTTTTATTGACATCAGGGGCACTGGAATAATCCTCTCTCCACTTATGTTTTTCTTTACTTAACAGCTTTCTATAGGCAGTTATGGCTTTTTTATTTGTATCTTTTGCATATGTCTTTACAGTTTTTATATTAATTCCCGTTATCATAAGTGCTGCAATCAATATAAGTGATAATATTTTTTTACTTTTCTTCATTCTGTTCATATTCTTGTCCTTTCTTTAATCATATTTTTGCTTTACAACAAATCAGAATACTCAATTCTATATCCACCAGTATATAAAGTATGGTTATCCAATCCACATCTCAAACCAAAATGTGGATCTGCGTCCTCCCTCTCTCCTATTATATTTACCTTTAATTTTCCATTTTTTACGATAACTGTTTTCATCCATTCTGCCTGTTGTGCTCCACCATATATGATAAATCCTTTATGTCCGATATAGGCATATACCTCACTATGTAACGCTTCTACACTTCCTATCTTTTTAATTTTTCCTTTTTTCCAGTCATATACATAAAATCTGGCATCTGCCTCTGAAGACCCTGCTCTTACTATCAATTCTGCAACACTATCGTTATCAATATCTGTCAGATAATAGCCGCTAATATACTTCTTTCCTAATGAGTTATCAGTATTATAGCTTTTTACTATCTTTCGATATGCTTTTTTTATTTTCGCAGGCATTTTTTTTACACACTTTTCTTTAACAATTTTACTCAATTTTTTATTATATTTTTGTGCTTTTTTATATTGCCCTTTCTTATAATACTTTAAAACTTTTTCGATATTTTTTGTATCCGAACTCACTGAAGCAGCAAATACATTTACATTATTTGCTAACCCGTTAAAAAACAATATAACAGCTACTACAGCCGCTAATATCCTAATACTTTTTTTCATTATCACAATTCCTCCTTACATCTTTTCTGCTTTTCTTAAGTTTCACATTTATAGTTCTTCCTTCAAATTTAATCCCATCCATATTTTTTAGGTATCTTTTTTCCCCATCCCGTTATTGCTTTCTTTTGTTTTCCGTTATATTTGCAGGTATATACTTTGTATTTCCAGTCACTTTCACGGACTACATAGTAATATATTTTGTTATTTTCAAACTTAAGTAAATTACCATCGCATACTTTCTTTTTTCCACTTCCATCTAACTTAAAAACATTAATCGGATCATTACTTGGAACTCCTGAAATTGTGCTTGCAACTACATGATTTCCATCAACCAATACATTCGCAACTACTGATGTCATATATTTTTTTCGTTTCTTTTTTAAGTCATAAGCATATAATTTTATACCATCTGCTTCCATGTCTATTCCGCAATATAAATACCTTCCACTACATCCAGATACAACATAAGATTTTCCAGATATGATTTTCGTATATTTACCTGTTTTAATATCATATTTATAAATACAATTTTTAGTTTCATACGGTGATATTTTTTTTACAACTACACTGTAATAAATGATTTTTCCGTTTGTTGTAAAATCAGTAGTCGTATTTTTTGCAATGGTCTTTTTCACTCCATTTTTCTTCATTATAATTTTATATTTATACGACCCTGCTTCTTCATATTGTTTTGCCACAACAGAAATCCCTTTAATAGTTGTATTTCTATTTACACCTCGTTCAGTTACATATTTATCTTTTGCATCAGCATTTTTGCTTACTCCTAAAAATACCATTACCATAAACAACATTATTATAATCTTTGTAATTTTTTTATTCATATATATCAATCCCTTTCGTTTTTATCCATTTGGCGTCCTATTAAAACTTCAATTACAATCTGTACTGAATATCTGATACCTGCCTTTGCATATCCGCTAATATAAAATTTGTTACAAGGCTGTTAGCAACTGTCATTCTTTCATAGTCCTCACGCTTTTCCTGATTTCTTTCTATTGCAAGTAAATGATTTATATTATCCATTCTGCTTCTCTCTGCTATCTCATTACTTTCAGACAACAATGCTATCTGTTCTCGCTGGTTTTCAAGTGCTTCATTCATTTTTCCAATAACACTTTTTAATTGTTCAATTATTTTTTCAAGCAGCATCGTCTGTATTATTTTATCCAAATCATCCTCTCTTGAAGTTGAAAAATAATCATATAAATATGCTATCGGATATATGTTCCTAAAACGGCTCGGTATTATATTTATATCATATAAATCTTTACTTAACTCTGCTGCTTCTTTTCTTCTCTTAACCAAGTATTGTCTTTGCTGTTCCAGTGCCGCTCCTCTTTCCTGATACTGCCTTACTATCCAATTATAATTCTTCTTAAAATCTGACAATTCCTGCCCGTATTTGTTCATATTCTGTTTATATTCTTCTTTTATATTTTTATTATATTTATAAACATCATATAATATAGAAAAACCAATCCAAAATAAAATTGCATTAATAATAAAGAAAATAACAAGTAAAGTATATTTTCCAAATAATGTCATTATTCCAGCTATAATCGTTTCAAAAATTCCAGTTACTTCTTTATTTATACAATTATAGATATATATATTTATAACAAGTGCTATGATTGCAACGACAACAACCATTATACCTCCATCCTCCGAATAAGAGGCTTTATTTCCCATCTGTGGTTTTTGTGGCGGTGTTATATGATTTAGCTCATAATTGTTTCTCTTAATATCGTTTTCCACTTCGCTTATTTCATTATTCAATCTGTTTCCAACACACTCGATATAATATACATCTCTAAGATATGGAACTAAAAAATCCCTATTGTATCTCGCCATACTTCTCCTCCATTTAGTACATATTTTCTATTGTTATTTAACAAACACTCCCACCCATATTAATTTAAATTTCTCTTGTATTACACTGCTAATTTACAAACAGATGGTCTCTTTTTTTATAATAAATGTTATTTAACACAACTGATATTGAACAACATATTATCATCGCTATTATATCTGTAATATACTGAGATACACTTACCTCTAACTCATATGATTTAAAAATAATTATAGCAGCAAGCCATTTTATACAATTTATTACTGATGCTCCTATTATACAAAATATATATTTTTTCCAGCCATTCCTCCTCTTTTGCATCATTTCTCTCCAGACATACAGTTCAACTACACACCAAAAAACATTTATAATAATTACTATTATGTCTGCAACTTTAAATGCCTTATAAAATTCATATACAAAATATTCAGCACTCTCTGTATTAGTCATGCTTATTATGATTTTTATAGCACTACCTAAACTATACAGTATCCCAAGTAAAAATCCTGCATAGACCAAGAAATTGTGCCATTTCATCGGCAGCTCCTGCTGTCCGTTATTCATATACATATTTCCGTTTGGATTTATCTGCTGTCCCTGCTTCTGATACTGTCCATTGTTTATTTGCACACTTCCGTTCGGATTTTGGTACGGCGGCTGCTGAAATTGTTGCTGCTGATATGGCTGTTTCTGTCCATTATTTATTTGCACATTTCCGTTTGGATTTTGATACGGCGGCTGTGGAAACTGTTGCTGCTGGTATGGCTGTTTCTGTCCGTTTCCCATTTGCATATTTCCGTTTGGATTTCCCGATTGTCCCTGCTGTGGAAACTGTTGCTGCTGATTTTGATTATTTATAATGTTATTATAATTTTCTGCCTGTATTTTTTTTGCTGACTCAATTCCTAATCTGCTGCCGCAATTAACACAAAATCTTGCACTCATTTGATTTGCATATCCACATTTTAAACATCTCATGTTTTATTACCTCCTTTTATCTTTTATTATCAATACCTTACGCATAATTCTTTATAAGCCATTTAATTCTGCTTTTTGTCTGTTTTGTGAGTGATAAATTATATATCATTGTATAACCACTTCCACCTTTCCAGCCTGACGCAGCTTTTTTTGCCGTTTTATCTCTTTTCTTTATCCATTTCAATTCTGATGCAACTAATTTTTTTACCTTATTATTCGGCAATGCTTTTTTTATCTTGTTATAATCTTTGTTTAATTCCTTATCCCACAATTTATACTCCTCGCCAGAGTCCTTATTCATTTCATATTGCGAACCGGAATATGTAAATTTCTTTTTGCATTTCTTATCCAGCTTATTATAACTTTTCATATAACTTGATTTCGTTCCTGCATATGTTTTTACTGCCGAAAAATTAATTCCTGTAAATACAACTGCCATTACTAATATAATTGATAGTACCTTATGTGATTTCATTTTCATATTTTTCTCCTCTCCCTCCTTTAACCTAATAATAGGCATTTGCGAAACTATCATAATCAGTAATTAAATTGTGCATCTGTAACAAATAATGTTAGCAGTGCACTTTGTCACCGTCAGCACTTAGTCAGCGTATTTTGCTGACTTATGTACTGCTACGAGTGACAAGTAGCAAAAGCGTGCCTGCGGTATTATTTGTTACAGGTGTGCAATTAACACAACATATAACTAGTTTCGCAATCAACCAACCTAATAAGCAAAATTATTTGCTATATAATTAAAATCTTCGTAGCTGTATTCTTTTGCACCTGATGATATTCCAAGTTTTTTGCAATATTGATTTCTCTTTCTTCCGAAATTGTCAAAATTACTTTTCTCAGCAGATGTGAATACACTTCGTATCTTATTTGGATCGTCCCCTAAATTTTGATACCATGACTTACTTCCAAAATATACTACAAGTGAATTTGTTGAAAATTGTGCTCCATATCTTGCAGATATTTCATTTATCGCAAGCGTAAACCAGCAGGCTATCTCTCTGTCAGTTGCCCCTTTTCCTTTAAGCCATGTCTCTATTTCATCAACATCCATAACATAATTACGGCTGTCATATGCTACAAATTCATTTCCATAACTGTCATAATTATCTCTGATACTTGGAAGATATTTGTATTTGTAGATAACTTTTTTCTTTGCTTCTGTATTATTTACAACATTTTTATATTTTTTTACGGAAGTTATCAACTCATTTTTATATGTATTCAATTTTTGAGCCACGCCTGATTTTATTGCATTTTCAAACTCCTGCAATGCCGATAATGCACTATTTCTGTTCGTATTAATATTTTCATTTCCGGATATATCTTTTCCACTTGCTGTCTCGTCTATCTGCCCTATATTATCTTTATACTTTTTCCAAACGACATAATTTTCCTGTGCATCACCATATTGGTTACACTGACTTACCACTTTCTTAAAGTCTTTTTCTAAGCTGTCCATGTCATTTGCTTTTATTGTATTTTTTAGTTTTTTTACGGCTTTTTCGCTTGCGGACTTATAACTGCGGCATTGTTTTGTCAGCTTATTTTCTTTTATTTTTTTATTGTATTCTTTTATTTTATCTGAATATTCTTTAACTTTACTATTATACTGTTTTAACTCCGTAACCACATTGTTTAAACTTTTTATGCTGTCTTTTATTTCTTCCTCATCTGATGAGTCAATATTTTTTATCATCGCCGTAAGTTCATCAAATTTTTCTTTATTGTCGCCTAAAAAACTTATTCCGGCTTTTTCTATATTTTCTTTCAACTGATTATAATCGTCGTTCAGGTAATCCTTCGATGAACTTCCTTTCATATTTGCAAAAACCGCAATAGCAAGCATAGTTGCCATAACAACTCCTAACAGAGCATTGCATATGTATATACCTTTTGAAGTTTTTACTGTCTCATAATCATGTGCTCCTTTTACATTGTTGTAATCTATATTACTATTTCCATTTATATTGTTACCTTGAAAGTTTATATTACTGTTTCCATTTGCATTCCCCACATTAGCACCGCATTTTTCACAAAACATATCTGCATCGCCAAGTATATTTCCGCAATTATAACATTTCTTCATTTCTGCCTCGCTTTCTATAGTTCCTCCCTATAAGATTTCCAGAATTTCTGAGCCATCTGCTATTATCAGCTTTTCTTTCTGAGTCAGTTTTATTGTCTCTCCGTCCCGTATGATTTTCCCATCCTCAAAGCGTATGCCATTTTTTGAATAACATATAATACTTATAAACGTTCCCGAAACATCCATAAAAATCGTGCAATGTTTTCTGCTTACTTTCGGGCTGCTAAGCACAAGATTACATTGCCCCGGGTCACGCCCGACCACTATACTTTCTCCGTGACTTAATTGCAATGATGCCCCTTTAAATGTTCCCTCCGTACCTAATATCATCCCTTTAAGTGTTGTTCCGTAAACAGTCGGTGGTACCGGTATCGCATCTGGCTTATTTTCAAAAGCTCCCTGCTGAATATCATTGTCATAATAACCATATTGCTGCTGGATATTTTCCCCATAACCATTTCCATTAAAATCACTTGAAACCGAATTGTTGTCATACACATTTTTTTCTATTTCATTTTCACTTTTTATGCACCCCATTACAATGTCATATACTAATATGCCTATTGTGCTCAATAATATAAACAAAAATCCAAATTTTACTGAAATGCCTTTATCTCTGACTCCTGTTATTGATATGTAAGCAAACATTTCCATTATCAATATACAAACTGATGATATTATTGATATAACTGCCCCTGCCATAAACTGCTTATTGGCAAGTCCTATCACAAGAAAAACTATTGCCATAACAAAAAGCAAAATCAATGTCACTATCACAAAATTTCTTAAAGAATTAAGTGCATTAACATATTCTTTTGAAAGGTCTATAGACGAATAAGATAATATTGTTATTCCATTGTAAAGTTTGTAACTGCCCGAATTGTAACTTACCAAAGGCATAAATAAACTTAGCAAAAGCATTATACATATCTCAATTCCCGGTAATGTGAAAATTATATTCATCTTTTTCTTCATTTGCTATTCCCCCTAAGTAACTTGTTATGATAAGGATTTTTTGATTGTATTACAACGCTAATTTACAAACAGATGGTCTCTCTTTTTGTAATAAATGTAATTTAACACAACATATAATTATTTTCACAATCACCTATATCTTATGAAAATAATCCACTTAAAAGCCACCCACCTATACCGCTCAGCGAATCTGATATTGCCTGCTGGATAAAATAACCTAAAATCTTTCCAACTATCAGACTTACTATAAACAATACAATGTGCATTACCAGTATCTCATACAGTTTTACAGATGGCTCTCTTTCAAGTACTTCAAAATATCCGTATAAAAAGATAAAGTTTGTAAACATAACTATAGGTATCACAAGCAACATTACTATCAGCATTATTATTGCTCCAATATCTGAATTAAATATCTTTGCGACATACATCATTGCTATAAAAAATATTATATATGCTGTGAAAAGTATTACTCCAGCCAATGTCTTTACGGCTATTACCGCATAGGTCTGTATGAAAGTTATATTTTCATGGAACAGATATTTGCTCACGACAAACATTACTCCCGCGACCAGCAGCCCCCACAAAAACATCCCAATCAGTATCAGTATGGCATATTTCATTACACTATTGAGCATATCTTGAAATACACTTCCAAATATCTGATCCTCTAAATTTGCTCCTATTATCGCACACGCTATAAGCAGTTCAATCAATAAGACAAACATTGATATGCCTGATATTATAAGCGACTCAGCTATTGAGTTTGAATTTCCAAGATTTTTTACGGCATTTAACGGTGACCTGAATATATCTACTGCTGTAGACAATATTCTTTTTCCAATTCCCGATGCCATCTGGGAGATATTACCCTGATTTCCATTTGGCTGCGGCACCTGATTCCAACCGGAATAACCTCCGTTTATCGGCTGTTGTCCCGGATAATCTCCGTTTATCGGCTGCTGTCCAGGTGCTCCTCCCGGATAATTTCCGTTTATCGGCTGCTGTCCCGATACTCCTCCCGGATAGTTTCCTCTTATCGGCTGCTGTCCCGGTACTCCTCCCTGATTATTTATTTTCTGGTTCTGTTCTTTTTGTTTCTGCATATAATACTGTTTTCTTAACTGTTCCTGTTCTTTTGCGAACTCAATCTCACGCTTTTTGCTCTGCTCGCAGTTACATTTCTCACCGTTTTTTAATTGCTTTCCGCAATATCTGCAAAATGCCATTTTTATCTCTCCTTTCCGTTTGCCGTTCATCGCTGCCATTCTGTCAGCAATGATTACATTCACTCTTTTTCTTATGTTTATCTGAGCTTATACAGGTTGTCCTCATTTCCCATATACAACTCCTCTGCTGATGAAAGATAATATTCCTTTTCTCTTTCAAGCCTTGCTCCGTTTCCTAGAAATGTTCCATTTTTTGAATAATCCACTACACGATACTTATTTAAGGCTCCTACATATGTTATCTCGCAATGCTTTCTACTCACCTGTGCATCTGTTATCGCATATGTGCATTGTGTCGCATCCCTGCCAAATATCACCTTTTGGTCACTTGGCAGAGGTATCAGCTTTCCGATATGCGTTCCTCTTATACATATCAAACCTCCCTGTTTATCCTCAGATAAAGCAAGGCTTCTTGTCACCTGCATTGTCAATATGTCATTTTTCAATTCAATCCCCCCTATAATATTTTTTTGATTTCTTCCTGATAGCGTCTGCTTATCGGTAATACACTTTCACCTACTTTTATCTCTGTTCTCGAACTTCCCGTTATATATTTTTTGTTTACCAGATAACTCTGATGACACCTTACAAATCCATACTGTTTAAGCATTTCTTCAAGCTCGTTCATTTTGGCATAAAAGCTTATACTCTCGCCTTTCTGGTATATTTTTATTTTTCTTTTTTCGCCTTCAAAATAATAGACTTTATCAAGAAGTATCTGCTCTTTTTTTCCATTTACCGATATATGCAGGCAGTTTGTGCATTTCGACCGTTCTGTCATGTACCTGCCTATTTCATCATCTAGACGCTTTTTGTCTACAGGCTTTAATATGTATGAAAATGCCTTATAAGTATATCCGTCAAATATATGCTCCGCAGATACAGTTATAAATATAATATCCACATCAACATTGTTTTCCCGTATATATTTTGCAGTATTCAATCCGTCATATTCCGGCATATTTATGTCTAAAAGCAACAGGTCAATGTCAAATTCTTCTTTTTCTATATCATCAACCACCTGTTTTCCCGACATATAATGTACTACTTGTGCATCGTCATAAGAAAATATTGAATGTATCACTAAATCATGTATCTTTTCTCTATACTCTCTGTCATCATCACATATTCCTATCCGTAACATATCCTACCTCATACTTCACCCTGACTGTTCATCCTCCGCACCAGTTTTTTTGCGTTACCATCCACACTGTAAATGTGAACAATAATGCTTTGCTTTTGCGGCTGATAACTTTATCCCAGTTTTATTGCTTCATGTCTTCCTGCCATATACAATATTGTTCCCGGTGCAACACTTACATACTGACCTTTTATTGCTTTTGTTCCATCCGAAAATTCAATTCCATTTGATGAATAATCTATAACATAATATCTTTGCTCTGTACCGTTATATCTTATTCCACAATGTCTTCTGCTTATCTTCGGATAACTAAATACAAGTGTCGCACACTTCGGATCTCTGCCGAGTATCACTTCATCTCCGTCATTCATCACAAGTTCGGAAGAACTGTATTCTCCCTCCATTCCATATAAACATCCAGATTTTGGAATCATGCCCGGTGTAGGTTTATATCCTCCCGGCTCTGGCTCTGCACCAGTGCCTATATCATCACCTGCAACTGTCATATCTCCTGCATAATTTCCTGACACGAAATCCACCGGCGGCATTCCCGTCATATAATGCTTTCCGTCTTCACCAACATAACCATCCGGATTTGGTGTCGGCGGTGTAAAAATTTGATTTTTTCCATCATCATGCTGTGGCGGCATCGGCGGGTCATATGGATATTGTGGATTTATCGGCTGTGGCGGTATCGGTGGTATATGTCCAAAATCCCATTCTTCCTCTGACTCCTCCTTTTCCATTTCAGGTTTTAATACCGTCATAAAGAGTATTCCTGCTACAATGAGAAACACTCCTGCCACAAGTGTTACATATACACCTGCTCCCGTGCAGTTGCTCATTATTTTTGACACGGCATATTTGCCTACACCGTCTATATCAAACAATCTTGCATCGACAAGCGTGATACTTTTTACATAATCGTCTATCTTGTCCCATATCATTCCCGGTATCATAAATGAATAGATAAGCCTTGCAACAACAGTCACTGCTCCCGTGGCTATCATCATTATCTGGTTTGTCTTTCCTGTGACAGCAATGACTATAAGCGATGCTACTGCCAAAAGTACAGGAATTAACAATAATATTGCCATAATCTTAAATACATTCTTTACATCACTGTCACTCAGCTTTTTTGCCGATTTTTTAGTGGAATTGCTTTTTTTAGCCGTCGATTTTTTTGCCTTATTTTTACTTTTTGAACTTTTCTTTTTCGTTGTTGTCTTTTTGGTTGATTTCTTTGTTGACTTCTTTGAAGATTTTTTCACCTTTGCCGATGCTTTCTGTGCCGAGAGAATGCCTGTATTTTGGGCACTCTTACTGCCTGATTTTTTTTCACCGGCTTTTTTTGTTATTCCCTCTATATCGTCAATCTCATCATCAGCAGTAAAGAGCCATTTGACTAACATTATCTGTGAGATAGAACTTCCTTTGTCTTTCTTATCAATCTTATCATCAAATTCTTTTACCTTATCATCCCATTTACTTGTATTTTCTTTGTATTTGTCTATGACTTTTTTATCAACCTGTGCCTTTTTTGCTGTTTTTGAGTCCTCGTCTTTTGCATACTTATTTATCTGTACTGCCGTTTTCAGATATTTTTCTCCCGAAATGCTCATTGACGGCAAAAACAGTGATATTATTATGATTATCATAAAAACAGCACCGACACACATCTGCCATTTAAAACCTTTTTTCTCCATGTGTACCTCCTAACTCAATTCATCAATTCTTTCTAACACCGTATATGACTCCTGTATCCTCTTTGTCCTATCAAGTTCCATGCAGTCACACGCCAGTTTTATCCACTTTTTTCTGTCACGGAGCTTAAATCTGTGTTCTACTTTTATCTTATCTGTTCCGCTTTCAAGTCTTTTTATCACATCCGGTGCTTTCTCTAATGTAAGACAATGATACATTGTCGCACCGACGGCATATATGTCCGTCCATGTCCCCTCGTTGCCTGCCTTGCCCGATTTTGCCGTCTGATATTGTTCAGGAGCGGCATAATCCGGCTTTAAGAATGACGCCGTAAATGTCATTTTCTTATCATATATATACTTTGCCGCCCCCATATCTATAAGAACAATCTCACCGTTTTTCTTCCTTATTATGTTTGCAGGTGATATGTCGCAATGTATCATTTTCCTTTCGTGCATATTAGAAAGTGCTTTTAATACCGGAACAAATATCTCTTTTATCTCCTGCGTATCATACAATTTATTTTTTCTCTTTCTAAGCTCTCTGCCTATGCTCTCCCCCTGTATGTACTCCATTACCATGTATGCAGTATCATTTTCAAAAAAGGCATCGGTTACCGTCACGATATTTTCAGTGTGTATAAATTTAGCTGTCATTTTTATCTCACTGACAAAGGATTTAAGTCCGTATTTAAACGGCTCAACCATGCCCGAATGTCTTATTGATACATAATTTTGTTCTCTCTGAACCCACTGTTTAGGAAAATATTCCTTAACGGCTACATTTCTCAAAAGATTTATATCCTTTGCAAGATAAGTAATTCCAAATCCGCCAATCCCTACGATACCTAATATCTGATACCTGTCATTTAAAAGAGTATCCGCAGGCAATATATCATTTTTATCTGTATTTCCATTGTCAATATGGGATATTATGTCTTTTTCGCCCCAGACATTTTCTTTTATGCAAAGCTCATCTTCCTTAATATCAGTTCTGTCTGCCGAAATACATAAAACTTTCCTGTCAAGCACAATCCCTGCCGACAATATCTTAAAATCAATGTCATTTTCTTTCGATAAGACTGCTATATCCGAAAGAGCCATGTCGCTGTTATCATTAAGCACGAGCAAAAAGCATTTTATCTCCAGCACACTGTCCCATGCTCTCCATATCGTATATGTATCGCTTTGACTGAAACGGCATCCCAAAAGCCATCTCTTTTCTATGACCGCACCCTGACACCATTTTTGAACTTCCCTCTTTATGGTTTTGTTGTCAAATCCACATATACTGCATACCGTGGCATCGTCGGGCAGTTCCTCAAAGCATCCCATACAAATCTTTGTCTTTTCCATATCAATCCTCACTGTGCTGTTTTAAATATTGCATTGCTGCTTCTTCTCTTGTAATATCAGGTATTGGCATTATCTCAGGCATTGTCTTTTGCCTCACTGCCTCGGCAGCTGGTTTTTGCGGTCTCTCTCCCGGCAGATACTCATGATAAAGTTCATAATACAACTCTGCCATTGACTGGTATCTGTCCTCTATCTGCACATTAAGACCTTTTAATATAGCATTTGCCTGATAATCTTCTATTTCTATATTGAACATATTAAGAGGTATTGTCTTATCTTCTGCGACACGCTCATAAGCTTTTTGCAATTTTATCCCCGTCAGCAGATAATACATTGTGGCACAAAGACTATACACATCTGTCCACGGTCCCTGATTTCCGTTTCTGTCATACTGCTCTATAGGTGCATAACCATGTTTCAGAAAAATGGATGTCTCCTGTCCTGCTCCACTGTGTTTTGCAGCTCCAAAGTCTATCAGTTTTGCCTTAAATTTGTCGTTGAGCATAATATTGTCAGGACTTATGTCCCTATGTATCACACCAGCCTTGTGCACGCTGTTCAATGCCTTAATAACATCTTTTAAAAGTTCAAACAATATATAACTCTGTAAAACTCCACCTGAGCTTTTTGCAAACTGCCTGAAATTTATCCCGTCTATATATTCCATAACTATATATGCCGTCTTGTTTCCGTAAAAGAAATCCCTTACGGAAACTATTCCCGGCATACCATAAAATTTTGAGAGTGTTTCTGCTTCTTTTATATATCCCTTAAGACCGCCAAGATAAGCAGCCTTTTTTGTATTTACCGTAAACACATCCATACTGTATGTACTATATTCCGTGGAATAGGTTGTCGTCTGCTCTCTCTTTGCCACGCCTTTTGGAAAATATTCTTTTATACACACCTTTTTACTCTGGTAAAAATCCCATCCTATATAGGTAATGCCAAAACCACCTATTCCTATGACCTTTCCGACAAGATATTTGCCGTTGAGTATCTCGTACGGTGGCATACCATTTTCCGGCTGTTGATAATCTTTTAATGAAAATCCGCATTTTGGACATGGCACACCGGTGTTTTCCAATAACTCCATACATCCCATACAAAGCCTGTTGGGGTCAACAAGTGTTTTGTCCATTTTTACCACCTCCTTCTATATTTAAAGATATTTAATAAAGCGTACATTCGCAATCTACCTTATCCACCGCTTAATACTTTACAAAAAGCGGGTAAATACTTATTCTACATTTAAAAATCAAAGTCACTGTCATCACTTACAAACTCATCAGTGCTTGAATTTTTCTTTGTTTTTTTCTTGTCTGACTTTTTACCTGTAGTTTTTTTCTTACTGCTTCCGCCCAAACCCGAACTTTTTCCTTTCGACTTATCCGATTTTTTGCTGCTGTCAGGCTTTGGTGCCGCAGGTGCAGGCGGTTCAGTAGGTGCAGGGGTAGGTGTCGGTGCACCGAGACTTACCACAATACTTACTTTTTTAGGAACTTTTTCCTTTTTAGGGATATTTTTGTCTTTGCTGTTACTGTTATATTTTTTTCCTGACTTTGGTTCCTGGCTTATTATGTCACCCTTAGCAACACTTTCGCTTATAACCTGGTCTTTTGTCGTAAGTTTTATCTTGCACTTATACTTTTTATTCAGCTTATCTATAACAGATTTTGCCTCATCAAGATTTTTGTCCTTTAAGTTTGGCAGTTTGAACACATACTTGTCCTTTTTGCCCCATGATATATAAAATTTAAGTTTGTCTATATCTTTTGATGAAACATCGCCGCTCTTGCTCTGTTTGAAGCACTTGTCTTTTGAAGCCGAATTGTAGTCATATTTAAAACTTATGTCTGATGTGACACCTGCATTTTTAAGGTTTGTCTCTATCTCACTTTTTGACATTTTAGTCATTTTTTCTATGGTGACTTTCCCGGCACTTCTGACGGTCACTTTTACGACTTTGTCATCCGGAATATCTGCTCCCTGTCTCGGCTCAGTGTCCTCCACTTTCTCGCTCTTACAGGCTTTATCATATATATATGTAACTTTTGCCTTGCAGCCTGCATCATCCAGATTTTTCTTATATTCTTCCCAAGTGGTGTTTCCTCTCTGATATGCTGCCATCTTTTCAACATTTGAACCGGAATTGTCACCTCTGTTTTTATTTATGACTCTGTTTGCAACACTTACACCTGCAAATACCGCACCTGCACAAACAGCCATGCTGCCTGCAAGTATTGCTGCCCTCTGCCATGCCGCCATCGCCATAAACTTCTGCTTCAGACGGTTTCCGACCGTGTCCTGGTCGTCCCTTACTTTTGGCAAAATCCATTCAGGCTCATATACCGGAACAAAATTTTTGCCATCGAGTGCCTCCATGAAATCTTCCGCACATTGAAGCCTGAACTGTGGCTGTATATTAAGGCAGGTCATTATGGCAAGTTCTGCCTGCTCCGGAATATTTATCCCGACCTCCGACAATGTAAGCAGCTTATCCTCCTGTGTCCTGTCATTTGCAGGCTGAGGTTTTGCCCCCGTCAACATTCTGTAGAAAAGTGCCGCTACCGCATACAGATCCGTATATGGTCCCTGCACTGCTTTTCTTCCATACTGCTCGATAGGTGCGTAACCCTCTTTAAGCACAATTGCCGTATTTTCATTTTCAACACGCTCAGCATATTTTGCCGCTCCAAAATCTATAAGTTTGATAACACCTTCATTTGTAACAATAATGTTGTCAGGTGCTATGTCCCTGTGTATTACACCACGCTTATGTATTTCTTTAAGAGTGTAGAGTATAGTGAGCACGACTCGTCTTGCCCAGGCATACTCCACTCTGTTGCCCTTAAGTTTAAGGATATGTTTTACATCCATTCCTTCAAGGAACTCCATCACGATGTAACCGGTGTTGTTTTCCTCAAAGAAGCTGTAAACCTGAACAACACCTTTTACATCCTGCAGGTTTGCTATACTTCTCGCTTCTTCGAGGAAGTGACGCAGACCTATCTTAAAACGCTCATGCCTTACGCTCTCTGACATTACCGATACAGTGCCCGTAGTTCTCTCTCTGCCGGAAAGCTGCTTAGGAAAATACTCCTTTATGGCGACTTTGCATTGCAAAAGGTTGTTCCAGCCTATATAGGTATTTCCAAATCCACCTGAGCCAAGCAGTTTTCCTACGATAAACTTTCCCTGCAATACCGTACCCGGCTTGAGACACATATCAGCATTGTATTCTATATTTAATTTTTCTTTACAATACGGACAGATATCCTTTGCATTGTCAGCTATCTGCCGCATACAGCTATAACAAAATCGCATATATGTTTCCTCCTGAAAGATTTATTACAATTAAATATCATCCTTTATTAATAATTATTAATCGTAGGTCTAGATTTATCTGAGCCGGTTTGACCATTTTTACTACTTCCGTCGCTATCAGATTTTTTAGGTGTGCTGCCTCTACTACCACCACTTGGTTTTGTAACTGTTTCAGGTTTCCTTGTCACTACCGGTTTTGGCGTAGGTTTCGGCTCGGCAGAAATCTTAAGCCTGTCACCCTGCTTAAACTCAGTAACATTTGACTTTCCGTTTACCCATACTTTTTTGACGATATAATTGTCAGGATATTTTGTTCCAAGTGATGCACCGGCATTTGAAGCATATCTTTTCAGTCTTGCAACGGTAAGTGAACTGTTTATCGATACATGGCTTCTGACAGTGGCAAAAAGCTTTCCGTCACCGTTTTCAGAATCATCATTTCTTCCGTCATAGCCCTTTTTATTTTTAAGACTTTTAGAGAGAACTTTTACAATAGTTCCCCTGCCATATCTGAAACTTACATACTCACTTGAATATTTGTCCGATGACAGAGTGCGAAGTCTTGCCCTGTTGCCTGTTTTATGGTCTTTAGGATTTTTGCTGTAGACAAACTTAACTGACGATATACTCTTTCCTTCAAATGTACCGTATCTCTTGCAATTTGCTTTCGACATTGTGTAATATGCACCGGTATGGTATATAAACTGAATCTTCTTCTTGGAAGTATCCATTCCGTTTATCTTTGCAGTCTGTCTCTTTATCTCGCTGTCAGCTTTCGCCGTATCAGAAGCATATTTCTTTCTTATCGCATCAAGGTCTATCGTATTTTTGTCATATATTATCTTTGACAAAGTTCCGTAAGCCTGTGTATCATCACCCTTTTTCAGGCTGACTCCGTCAGGTATATAACTCTGCATATATACATCTTTAGATGCTTTTATACGCTTTTTGACAGACGCACTTTGAGCCCATCTTGTGTTGGTGCAGTTTTTAAGCCATTTTTCTGAAAATGTTACATTCTTCGTACTTGCGACTATGACATTTGCATATACCGTCCTGTTTTTCTTTATGTCTGAGTTCACTTCATCCAAAGTTCTTCCGTCCTTAAGCACATCATTTGTCATATCATTGTATTCAAGTACCGTACCCTCGGCATTGTTTGGGTCATATCTGTACTCAACGGTCCTGTTTCCTTTTTTCAGACCAAAATCAGTCCACTCTTTATCAAAATCAGCAAGCGTCATGTCACCGCTTTTTACTTCGCTGACAATCTTAAATTTTTCCTGTGTCGCACCCTGGTTGCTGCTTCCTCCGTCATGCAGTCCTTTTATCACAACTGCGCCTCCGGCTATAACAGCTACACCTACGACTGCGACAAGACCTTTCACCCATATAGGCATTTTTCCAGTATCACGCTTTGCACGCTTTACTTTGCGTCTTTTTGTATCAGAGGAATTAAGCTCTTTGTAAAACTCCTGTGCAGTCTTTGTCCTGTCATCCTGATACACATTTAAGGCATTCATAAGTGCGTTTTCCATCGACTGGCTTATACCTGTGTTTAATTTTGACGGCTCTGTTATCTCATCAGATAATGCTCTATCTACAGACTCAGGCGGCACTTTTCCCGTTATCATCCTATACATGACTGCCGCAAGAGCATAGATATCCGTCCACGGACCTCTTTTTCCCTGACTTCTGTACTGTTCTTCCGGTGCATAGCCCTGTTTTAATATGATGGCAAGACTTTTTGAATTTGCCGTCGTTACATATCTTGTTGCACCAAAGTCTAACAGTTTTACTTCACCCTGCTCAGTTATAAAGATAGTTTCCGGTGCTATATCACAATGGATAATGTCAAGCGGATGCACTTTTATAAGTCCGATAAGTATCTGTGATATAAACTGTTTTGCCTCTTCAGGTTTATATACCTTTCCCGTATCAAGCACTTCTTTTAATGTTGTTCCCACAAGGTACTCAGATATAACATACCCTGTATCATTTTCAGCTATACAGTCATAAACTTTTGCAACTCCCTGTGTATCGGCAAGCTGCTGTATCTTGTTTCCCTCATTTAAAAATGTTTCAAGACCATGTGAAAACTGCTCGTACGCATCTCCTGAATATATGGTGACTTCACTCTCTCCGTCAGAACGGGTTGAAAAGTCACTAGGAAGATACTCGCTTATTATGACTTTATGCTGTGCCTCGGCATCAAAGCCGAGGTATTTTACCGTATATCCGCCGTACTCCAACGCTTTACCTACGATGAACTTTCCTCCGATAATAGTACCCGGGTCCAGATAATATGATTTTTCCCTGACATTCGACTGGTCATATCCGCAAGCCGGACATATTTTGTCGTTGTCAGAAACCTGGTTCATACAACCCATACAAATTTTCATAGCGTTCCCTCATTTCCGTATATTTTTACACAATGTATTTTAATCCTGTCTGCCAATTTACAATTCAATCTAATCTCTAGCTCACAAGTTTTACTTTATTTTTCTTTGCGTTAGCAGAACACTTCCATGCTTTTGCTGTATATTTAGTTGTACCTAAGATAAATTTACACTCAATTTTTTTTACAACACTATTGAGATTTCCAACTATAATATAACTTCCCTTTTTCTTTCCATAATCTTTAAGCCTGTAACTAACAGGAGTCCATTTTTTTCCATTAATCATAAAGTAAACATTACCAAGATTTTTCATTGCAAAACTGTCAATCTTAATCTTTAAGGACTTGCCTTTCTTTGAATATGTCGCCTTATATTTAATCTGTGGAATTTTAGATTTCACCGTAATCTTAATCTTATTTTTTCCAATGACATATGTGACAACAGCCTTGCCTGAAAAATATTTCTTCACACTTATCTTTGCGTTCTTTGCATTTACAGAAAGATTTTTCTTGTATTTTGACGGCACTGTGATTTTTTTAACATTAGGGCTTGTTCCAAATATTCCCTTTGAAGCAGCAGAACTTCCCCATGCAACCGTAATTACAGACTTATAAACTATCACCGTAAATTCACATTTAACAGTCTCGTATCCATCTGCTGATATTTCACAATAGTAAGTGTATTTTCCTATTTTTGCATTTTTAGGTGTCTTGTAGCTGCTCTTTTCAGACAATGATTTGTCACTGCCTTTTTTGTACCATTTATAAGTACACTGGGCATCTGTCTCTACAGTTACTTTTAAATTTAATGCCGTACCTCTTTTTACATATTTGTCAGAGTTGTCATAATTTACTGAAAGTTTCTTATCAGGAGTTTTTGATGGCTCTACTGTAGGTGTCACCATTGGATTCTGACTTGGCTCTACAGTTGGTGTTCCTGTCGGACTCTGGCTTGGCTCTACAGTTGGTGTTCCTGTCGGATTCTGACTTGGCTCTGCAGTTGGTGTTCCTGTCGGGCTCTGACTTGGTGTTGCTGTCGGGGTCGCTGTTGGCGTTGCCATCGGGGTCGCTATTGGTGTTGCTGTCGGGGTTTCCGTTGGGGTCGCTGTTGCCGTCGGGGTCGCTGTCGGCGTTGCCGTTGGGGTCGCTGTTGGTGTTGCCGTTGGGGTCGCTGTTGGCGTTGCCGTTGGCGTCGCTGTTGGTGTTGCCGTTGGGGTCGCTGTTGCCGTCGCTGTCGGCGTTGCTGTCGGAGTTTCCATTGGAGTAACTTTTGCTATCTCGATAATTTTTGTGTGCAGATAAGCAACCTTTCCGTCTGATAACTTAAATTTTGCATAAATTACTATCTGTTTTCCTGCATAATCTGATAATGTTATTTTTTGATTGCTATATTCAATCCAATGTGTAGCAGTACTACCATCTAAACTTTTCAACTCATTTAAATCTTTTACTTTATAAGCATCATCATTCATTTCATCTATGTAGTAATGGAACTCGTTTGTCGTACTACTATCATCACTACCTGTAATAGTAAATGCAGCTTTAGATACTGCCTCTGTTTCTTTTTCTGCCGTCTCTTTATATTCACTATATTCTTCGTTCCATTCCTTTGCGACATCACTATTAGTTTTTCCGCTGACTTTTATCGCACATTCTGATGCTGCTATAATTCCTGATAAATCTGTATCTTCTGCCTGTGCTTTTCCTGTCCCAAAGTTTATCCCGGTAAATAAAGAAAAAATCATTGCTATTGCAATCAGCATTGCCATATTTTTTTTATTCATGTCTTTTACCTCCTATCGTGTATCTTTCTTAAGATTTCTAAGTACAATTACACTTATCACTCCGCATACTGCCATCATTAAAAATAATATCAGCCATGTATTAGTCAGATGTGATGCTCCTCGGTTGTATAAATCATTATGTTCATGTGGCATTCCTGTCACTTTCATATTCAGTTTATTTAAGTTTGTGATATTTCCAAGACACTCCATAGACCATCTGCTAACAGTAATGTAAGATATTTTGTCTGCCGCACCTTTTAACTCAAATAATACGCCTGAGAATAAAAGCTGTATTATAAGTACAAACGGTGCAAGTGCCATAGCCCTGTCACTGTTTCTTACACATGATGACACTATAAGTCCCAATGCTGCAGACGCATATATCGTAAGGAATATCGTGAGCCATATCTCAAGCTGTGGAGTTGGAAGTACCTGTTCCTTTTTAGGTGCGTGTTTCATAAGCACCAGAAACAATCCCGTCAAGATGGTAGTCTGCATAAAGCACACAACCGCCTGAACTATATATTTTGACAATATATATGTCCATAGTCTCAGATTTCCCATGTATTCACGCTTCAGTATAGGTCTTTCCTTACATACTTCCTGTATCGTGTTGAACAAGCCTATCCATATTCCGGAGCAGGCAAGTGCAAACATTATCGACTGTGTCGAGTCATATATCTTAAAAACATCTTTTTTTGCCACTACTTTTAACAAAAGAGCGATTATGAACGGCTGCAATAAAAGCAATAAAAGTCTTTGTCTGTCATTAAAAACAAGTTCAAAATATCTCTTTGTGAGAACTCCAAGCTGCTTTAACGGTGATGTTTTCTTTCCTGAGTCTTTTATCATGTCTGATATTTTTTCATTCTCATTTACTTCAGGTATCTCCGTGTTCTTGTCAAGATGCTGCTCTTTATAAAGCATAAGATATTTCATATTCCACATATCAACATTCGAAGCAAGCTCGCTATACACATCCACAAGACTGTCTTTTCCAAAATATTCATACATTTTGTCCGGTTTGCCACAGTAACAGATTTTTCCTCCCGGTCCCATAAAGATAACTTTGTCACAAAGGTTTATGTTCTGCACTGTATGTGTTACCATGATTATTGTCTTATTCTCTGTTTTTGACAGTTTTGCAAGCGTGTTCATAAGACTTTTCTCTGTATCAGGGTCAAGACCTGATGTAGGTTCATCAAGGAAGAACAGTCCGGGATCTGCGAGAAGCTCAACTGCTATACTCGCTCTCTTTTTCTGGCCTCCACTGAGTTTTCTTATATATTCATTTGCTCTTTCCTCAAGTCCCACCATCTGTAAGACTTTTTGTATTCTCTCGTCTCTCTCTCCCTTTGTCGTATCTGGCGGCATCTTTAACTGTGCCGTATATTCTAACATTCTTCTCAATTTGAGATTTTCATATATTATGTCCTGCTGCGGCACAAAACCTATAATATTTTTAAGTGACTGAAAATTCTTTCTGAGGTCTATTCCATTGCAATAAACTTTTCCGGAAATGTCATAGTCAAATCCACTCATCGCATTCATAACCGTGGTCTTGCCTGCTCCCGAACCACCTATAATGGCTACGAACTCGTTGTTTCCTATGTCACAGAAAACATGATTTAATATTTTTCTTCTGTCATCAGCCTTGCCGACAATCTTGTTTACATTGTGCAGTTCCAATGATGCTCCGCCTGCCGCCTGCTGGTATATGACACTGTTTTCCGAGAGGAACATAGTTATGCCGGCAATCTGTATTATATCGCCGTCATGTACTTCCATACTGCCTGCCCTCTGCACGATTTCGCCGTTTACATAAATACTGTTCACGCTGTTGTTGTCATATATCACATAGCCGTTTGCACTATTTACAAGAAGTGCGTGTTTCCTTGACACACCCGGATTTTCAAGCACTATGTCATTGCGGCTGTCACGCCCTATCGTTGTCTGAGGTTTTGTAAGTTTTTTTGTGCTCCAGACTGAATTTCTTGAAATACTTGAAAATACGAGTATTACATTTTTACTGCTGTAACTGCTGCTCCCTGCTATCCTGATAAACATATCACCCGGCTGTTTTACATAATATTTTTTTGCAAACATCGGATGGTAACATCTGTCACGATACAGATACATTTTTCCACTGTCATCCAGATCCCCGACATAGACCATATCATTTACAAGTTTTATTTTTCCCTGTATTTCTGAAATCACCGGGTCATTTATAACTATGTCACACTGCATCGAACTTCCAAAAAACAGTCTGTCTTTTTTCATCCCGGCAAGGTCATACTCTGTTATCTGTCCGTTACTCAAAACGATAAGTTTATTAGAAGAACCGTAATACTTTGTGTTATCCACATAAACCGTTGATTGTAATCCGTCACTGTTCTGCATAAGCCTTTTGTCCTTTTCAAATATTACTTTTCATTTATCTTCCCATCATTTGTATTTAACATAATGCAAGGTGTCTGAATTTCTTTTATCATTTTCTCAAGACTTCTCTGTCCTGAGATGGCTGTTGCCGCTTCAAGTCCGTTTGAACTTAAAACTAGCGGATAGTTCTGTATCTCACCATCTTCAAAATCATCCTGTGCTACCATGTAGTACAATAATCTTTCAGATGCAAGTTTTTTGTCTTTGTCATCATTGTCAAAGATTGAGAAAGTTCCCGTGTATCTTACAAGCATCTTTCCGTCAATAACAGGTATAAGCAGTCTGTAGCCGTCACTTTCTGCCGCCTGTGTCTTATAAAGTTCCTTGCGGTACTCTATTCCTGAAATGATATTTATTCCTTTCAGATAATTCTCACTATTACTTTCAAACTGCTTTTTTCCGTAATTATTTTTATCTTTGAGCCATGAAACTGTATCCGCTGATACATCATCAAACTGCTTTATGCTGCTTTTTATATCCTCATCCGATGAATCCCATGTTCCGTCACTATTTACATCAGTGCTGTTTTGATAAAGTGAGAGTAATGTGCGGTATTTCCTGTCAATATATACCGACTCACTTCCACTTCCTGCATTTTTCAGTATCTCATCAAGTTCCACAGTCTTACAGTTGTCATAATCTCCATCTTTGCCATACCATCTGCTCTCCATAAGAGACTTTTTGTCCCGGCTGGTCTGAATATCCTTTAATGCATACATTAGGACAATATCAAACGATGTCGGCATCTGCTTCATATCAGGATAATATTTTGAATAAGCTGACATATAGCTGTAATCTCTGAGGTTGAGCATCGCATAGACATTATCCTTAAGTGACACCATTTTCTTTTCACCTGATGTTATATCCGTAATATCATCCGTCTGTATCATGTCAGGATATTTTTCTTTGCCATCTTTTGCAGCCTTAAGTGCAGCATCCATATCTTTGTAACCGCTGTTTTTATCACTTATGTTCTTTACTTCCACGGTAATCTTAGGATTTTCAGCTTTCTGCTCTTTTGTAAACTGACCTCCGTCTGAAGTTTTTGTACTTTTTACGGCAGATTTAACTTTCATATTTGCACGGGATACAGTCTTTTCAACCGTATCTTTCATTTTATCGTTATCTACCCATACAACTATGTCAGTTGCCTTTTCTATCTTTGCATTCTCGTTATACAGTTTGTCACTATGCTTTATTTTATTATTGAAAAATAAGCCGCCAACCCCTATTGCCGCAAGTGCCAGCAGTGACATACAGGCAACCATTATCCTCTTTCTTTTCCTTATACGCAGTTTTACTTTTGGATATTCCGCTTTTCTCTTGCCGTTTATCGCATCATCAAACTGCTGTATTCCCTGAAATCTGAGTGCCGGCTGCACCGCCAATGCCTCCATTATCGCCCTGTCAAGATTTGGCTCTATGTGAAAACCAAGTTCTAACGGTGATTTGAGTTCGTCCTTGTATTCCCTCTCGGTAGACTCAATAGGCTTTTGTCCCGTTATCATCTGGTACAGTATCGCACCTATCGAATATATGTCAGTGAAATATCCCTGCCCGGCACTGTCTCTGTACTGTTCCGGTGCAGAATATCCTACCTTTATGACTTTTTCGCCCTCTTTTGCTCCGCTTTCGTCATTTAATATCGCCGCACCAAAATCAAATACTTTTACCGAGTCCTCACCTGCAATAAATATATTGTCCGGGCTTATATCCCTGTGTATAATCCCACTTGCGTGTATCTTTTTTAAGGCTTCAACTACCGGTTCTATGATAGTCATCGCTATATCTGGCGACAGTGCACCCTGTTTTTCAAGATAATCTTTGAGAAGTACACCATCTATATATTCCATGACTATGTATGCCGTATTGTTCTCCTCAAAATAATCAAACACATTTACTATGTCATTTGCTTTTCCAAACTGTGCAATGCTCTGAGCCTCCATAAGGAAACGATTTATCTGATTTTTATATTGCTTCTCCTTCTCACCGGACAAAAGACCTACTTTCATCTCTCCCGGTGACCTGTTTACAAGACCTACCGGGAAAAACTCTTTTATCGCAACGATAACACCAAGTGTCGCATCATAACATTTGTAAGTTATTCCGAAACCACCGACACCTATTGCCGTTCCAACAATAAAATGTCCTTTTAAAACTGTTCCCGGTCTGAGATAGTGCGGCTGCTCCGGAGGTGTTCCCTCCACATAACCGCAATAACGGCACACCTCATACGGTCCTTTGACACTAAAGCAGTTCATACATAATTCATTTGCCATAACCTGTCCTCATTTCTTTTTTTACTCTAATCTAAAACGATTAGTATCATCGCCTATGTCAAGGATAGTTCCGACTTCCAGTCTGATAGGCAGATTTTGCGGAATACATTCATCCATCTCATTTATGAAGCATCCGTTTGAAGAATTGTCAACAATATAAAATTCCTCTTTTTGTGCATCCCATGTTATGGTACAGTGAGTACGGCTTATCTTGCGTGCCTCCGGGAATACAACATCATTTACATTGTCTCTGCCAAACTTTAATTCTTCGCCCGGTTTAAAAGGTATCTCAGCTCCGGCATACATTCCCGTAATGCCGACCATAACTCCTCTCGGTCTTCCCTGACCTGAATCATCCGGCTGTGCTTTCTGTAAATTTTCAATATTTTGTGCCGTACCCGCATCGTGTGTGACTTCACCGCTTTGTACCTGCTGTGCATTTTGAACCTGTTCTGCTACCGAAGTACCAGCCTGCTCAGGTCTTGCTTCGTCGATAAATTCATATTTTGGTTTTATCTGCTCCTGATGTATCTGCTCAACATCAGGTATCATATTGTCTTTATCCTTGTTCTTTTTCGCCTTTGCAGGTTTGGTTATGATTATAAGTATTCCGCAGATTATCAGTATCACTGCTAATACCATTATCATATTTAGTCCACGCAATCTTACTATATCCTGATACTGTTTTTTATAAATCTGACCTATACCGGTTGCTTTTGTTGTAAAAACTATATTTAATACCGCCGTAACTATCGCCGCAAATCCTGATATTATCTGCCTGCTTCCTGCAACAATGCTTACTATCATAAAAATAACCGAAAGAAGTGCAGGGAGAACTACAAATACCATTATCTCAAGTACCTGACTGCCCGAAATCTTTAATCCCGACTTTCCCATTATAAATTTTGAAAAGGTATCTTTGACAAAATCTGCCTGACTGTAAGTGTCAGTCGGATAATTCTCCTGAACAGTTTTTATCACAGGCATAAATAAAAATCCTATGTCTGCCAATAACAGAAAAACAACTGCTATCCTGAAAAACTTAGCCAATTTGTTCATATACAACCTCACATATCTGAATTATTGTCTGTTTTGTGTTAAATAGTCCGTCCAGTTAAACTTCGCACCACACAACGGCATAAATAAAAGTTTTACTTCACCAACCGTGATAACATCGTATGCCTGAAGCTTCATAGGACTTAATACTACTTCATCGTTCAGATAGACAAGTTCGCTTGACTCTCCCGGCTGAACAAGATATAAATGCTGTTTTGGTTCATAGACAAGTATTGCGTGCTTATTTCTTGAGACACTCTTATCACCCACAAGTGCTATATCCATTGATGTATCCCTGCCGACAAAGTTCTTTCCAACCTTAAGTCTGAAATCCTCGCCCAGATGATTTCCGTCAAGTGCAATGACCCAGCCTGTGCAAGGTGTCGATACTGACCTTTTTACCGGCTCTTTTGCCACGGTTTCCTTAACAGGAGCCGTATTAGCCTTGCTCGTGGTCGGTGATGAAAAAATATCATCATAAAATGCTACCGTATGGTCATCATCCTCTTCCATGACACCGCCCGGCGTTATTTTTTGTACCTCCTGAACAGATGGCTTTCTTGGCTCAGTTCTTCCAATAAAACTATCCTGATTGCCGCCTAAAGTCTCTGTCGCATCAGCCACATCTTCATGTCCGCCTCTGCCAAAATTATTCATCATATTTTGTTCTGTCTGTATGTTATTTTGAACATAATCTCCTGCCTGCGGCTGCTTAGGAGGATTGTTGTAAGTCAATGGCTGTGTTGCCCCTATATCATTTTCCTGACTTTCAGGAAACACTACAGTAAGTCCTTCATTCCCCGGTCCAATATCATTTTCTGCTCCCTGTGCACAATATGGGCAGGTTGGGAATTTCTCCTTATCATAAAAATGTCCGTTACTACATCTGCTTAAGTTCATAATTTATCTCTCCTTTGTTATTTTAGTTTCTATATATTGAAGCAGTGCAACTGATGTGTTGTCCTGGGAATGTGTATTTTCCCTCACTGCTGCCTCAACCAGTATCTCTGCTTTTTTCTGCATTGATACGGCATCATTCTTTAATATCATTTTTATCCTGTCTTTTGAAAGTGTCTTTGTGACACCATCACTGCACAAAAGAACCATGTCCCCCGTCTGCATCTCAAAAGGCTTGTCGATAACATCCATAAGTTTTACATTGCCTATTCCGAGGAAACTTATAAGTGCCTCTTTCTGACGGTGTCTCATTGCTTCTTCTTTTGTCATGCTCCCATTTTCAACCATCTGCATAAGACGGAGATAATAGTTGTGATCTCTTGTGACAAGCTTTATCTCATCTCCCCTTAAAAGATATATCCTGCTGTCACCGACTGATGCCCAGTAAAGCCTGTTTTCCTCAGTTATTACTGCAACCATCGTCGTTCCTGAACCTTTTTCTCCTTCTTCATGGAAATCATGTATAACTTTGTCTATCGCTTTTATCCCGCTCTGAAAAAATAACGGTATATTGACATTAGGGTCTTTTTCTATCTTTTCAAATCCGTCTTTTAACATTGTTATGGCTGTGCGGCTCGCTTTCTCTCCGTCTGCCATTCCACCCATTCCGTCACACACAGCCGCCATCACTCTTGTTTTCCGGTTGGCTGCTATTTTTTTACTCCCCGAAACATATACCGCATCCTGCTGGTATTTTCTGTTTCCGGTTGCCGAGTATTTGCAGGTAATTATCTCCGGCACTGTCCTCACTACAGTATGTGAAACATTTCTCTGAATATTAATTTCAGGTTGTGGTTCTTTTTTCCTTTTTCCAAACAAAACTATCTCACCTCCAAATAAAACTTAATCTGCTCGTCCACAAGCCAAAACACATCTCCGGTATTTAAAATGGCACTCCTGTCTCTTCCGATAAGACCATTTTGGGTATATGTTCCGTTTTTAGACAGATCCAATATCTTAAACTGATTTGATATTGCATCATACATCACTTTACAGTGAATCCTGCTCACATCACCTTCCTCAACACATATATCACAATCATTTATGCTCCTTCCTATGGTGACGCATTTATCAGGCATAAACTTCCATTTTCTTGTTTTTCCATGCATTTTCATAGTGATATGCGGATAAACATCAACAGGAATATCTGCACTGCCTCTGTATGCAGTTTCAAATTCCCTTACAAATTCCTCCATGTTCTGTATTCTTACGGAGTAGTCAAGTTCCAGTGCACAATCTATAACCTCGCTCAATTCTTCCGGCACATTACCATTTACGCTGCTAAGGGACAACTGCTGCTCTCCGGCACATCTGTCCACTGCAGTAAGTGGTCTTTTACCGGATACGATAAAATAATAAGTTGCAGCAAGTGCATATACATCCGTCCACGGTCCCTGCTTTCCTGTTCTGGAATACTGCTCCATCGGTGCAAATCCCGGTTTTATCATAACGGACATATCCGTTGTTTCGTTTAATGCATATTGCCTTGTTGCTCCAAAATCTATCAATTTTATGCTGCCGTCCTCTAAAAGCATTATGTTGTCCGGACTTATATCTCTGTGCAGCAGTCCGAGCCGGTGAATTTTTGACATTGACTTTGCAACACTTATGATTATCACTTCTGCCATATCAAGCGGGATAATGCTGTTTTGTTTTTGCATATACTGAGCAAGTGTGCAGCCCTGTATATATTCCATGACTATATATCCTGTGTTGTTTTCATAGAAAAAGTCCTTTACATCTACAACGACATCATCTTCTCTCAGATTTTTCAGTATCTTTGCTTCATTTACGAAAACAGATAATCCATGTTCATAAAAACTTCTTTTTGTTTCATCGAAAGCCCTAAGTGAAATCCCGTCCTCACTTCTTACTGCCCAGTCATTCGGAAAGTATTCCTTTATTGCGAAATTTTCCTGTGTCCAGATACTCTCCGCCAGATATGTTCTTCCAAATCCACCTATGCCAAGAACTTTTTTAATACTGTATTTCTGATCAAGGATATGACCTTTCCTAAGCGAACTATCTGAATTATCCAACTTGCTCATCGCCTCCGTTCTCTACACTGTGAAACTCAAATTTCTCTCTGCCCGCCGTGATAACATCCCCGTCTAATAGCATCCTTTTTCCGGTTATCTTCACACCGTTTACAAAAGTTGAATTTGTAGTTTCCAGATCTTCTATATAGCAAGCCATTTTAGTAACTTCTATGGCAAAATGCTGTCTTGAAAGCCTGTCATCGTCAAAATATATGTTGCATATGTTCGACCTGCCTACAAAGATACTTCCCTCGACATTCCACTCTACCTCTCTTATCTTTCCTGCCCTGTCAGTAATTATGAGTCTTATCAGCTTTGAATCTGCTTTCATAAGGTCATCGGCAGGCACCTCCACTACATTTGCAGGCTTTTTCTTTATCACTATGATAGTTATCACACCTATGACAATAACTATGAGAACAACCAGTATCCACCAGTAAGTCCTTACCGCCTGCTTGATTCCCTCGGTTGTCGGATTAAGCCCGTCCTTAACTTCAAATTTCACCTTGTTGGTCTTTATCGTATTTTTCTCCACGGAATCATCTTTAATATTCTTACATTCCAATGTATATGAGCCTGTGTAAAATTTGTCTTTAAAGAACAATGTGTATATATGTTCCTGTTCATTTACGGTTATGTTTGATATTTCCCATACTTTTGCGTCTTTTCCTTTGAACCTTACAAGGTAATTACTCTTATCCTGTGCACCGGTAAGGTTTTTTGTAGTTCCATCTTCAATATTTACTTTTATTGAATTGTCCCCTGACTGTTCTATGCTCTTTACTTTCGGTCGGTCAGTATCTTTCTGGCTGTTTGTATATTCAAACTGTCCCTCTTTGTCTAAAGCTGCTTCTTTTGTCTTTCCGCCGGATTTCATAACAATGTTTAACTTTGACTCTGACAACGATAATGTTTTGTTACTTCCGTCAACGGCTCTAAATTTTAATACATATGTCTCATCAAACAATATCCTGTTGATTTCTTTAAATCCTTTTTTTACATCCTTTGTGCTGCTGCAGTCCTTATAATAACCTCTGCTATAGTTCTCATTAAGAATATTTTTCTTTGTATTTTTTATCTTGCTAAGATTAGGTTTTGAACTTACATTTTTCAGCAATACCGCATAGACCGGTACTTTAGACTTCTTTACTGCCGGATTTACATTATAATCTTCCTTATCTTTTCCGGCACTGTCATCCTCTCCGTCCGTAATAAGAAACATAACTGTTCGCTCTGATGAGTTATCAACTGTCGTAAGTTTTTTTGTTATCGAACGGTACAGCACCGTATAATTTTTATTTCTCTTGAGCTTATTTATCTTTTTAATATCTTTGTCACGGCTTTTTTTGTCCGACTTTCCGTCAGCCTTAAAGACTTCAACCTTATTTCCGTGTTTACTGTCAGCACCGACCGTGTAAAGCTCCATCTTGTCAATCTTTCTTATTTTCTTTCTCAGGTTTACAAGACTTTTCTTAACTTCGTTAAACTGTTTTTCGTCAACTGATTTTGAGTTATCCAAAAATATAACATATCTTACAGGCTTATCTGCCTTTGCAAATTTAGTCACGCTTTTTGTTTCAAACTCAATGTCTTTTCCCTTAAAAGAAGCTGTGTACTCTGCATCTTTTGAAACTTTTTCGCCATTTACATAAGCTGTTATCTCCGGAGGATTTCCTACTGCCTGCTCAATATTTAACTGCTTTCTCTCCGCATATGACACCTTTGTATTTAATGCCGTAAACAGTGCTACGATTAGAAACGCATATGTTATCTTTCTTATTCTTTTTCCCATGTTATATCCTCCTGACAATATGGTATAAATTTAAGCTCTGTCTCTCCCACTTTTATCACATCACCCAATTTCAAAGAGTGCGGCTCTGTCACTAAATCCCCGTTCAGATAAACGATATTGGATTTTTCCGCCGTCACATAAAACTCATTTCCCTTAGGGTCATATAAGACCGAGCAATGTTTCTCCCTCGAAATACTCTTGTCATCAGTAAGCACAACATCCATCGCCTGACTTCTGCCTACAAAATTCTTGCCTGCATGAAGCCTGTAGTCATTGCCCTTTTCATCGCCGTTTATACATACGAGCCATCCCGTTACTGGCGGCTTTTTGGTAACTCCAAAAAATCCAAAAGATACTGTTTTATCACCATCCTCTGACGAACTCTCCTGCATTTCGCCCATATCCGGCTGCATGAGATTTCCTGCACTTTCAAAGTTTCCGCCTATTATCTCACCGAGCTGTTCACCAAGAGATATATCTACTTCCGCAATAGATACGGTCTTGTCATCTTCTTCCACATCGTCTAAAGATATACTCAGCTGCTCTCCTGCCCTCTTGCAATGAGGACAACTCTTATACATCTTTGGATCATACCAATGTCCGTTACTACACTTTACTGCCATACATCTACTCCTACTTATCTTTGTTTATCTGATAAAAACAGCTATCGCCGAATAATTATCCATATTCGTTCCTCTGCCGTTTTCTAGTACTATCTTTCTCATTTCTTCAAGCCATTCTGCTGGTGTTGCTGATTTTTTCAACAGTTTGCACATTGTCTTTTCATCTATCAGCTCCCAAAAACCGTCACTGCACATAAGAAAAGTTGTCTTTTTTCCTATCTTTATCTTTTTGCTGACGCTGTATTTAGGGCTGTCCCACGGTGTTCCCACAACTCTCAAAAGCCTGCTCCTGTCAGGATGGTGTCTTATCTCACTTTCCTTTATATCTCCCCTTGCTGCTAATAACTGAGGAATACTGTGGTCAAGGGTTCTGTCCTTAACTTTTCCGCTCTCAAAGTGATATACCCTTGAATCCCCGACATGATAATATGATGCATCCTCCTGCTCTATATAAAGGCAGGTTAGCGTAGTCTTCATTGATGATTGAGCATTTTCCCTTTCCTGTTTTTTCAATAGATTTTCCTGTGTACTCACAATGGCGTGCTCAACATTAACACCTTTGTTACACACCGACTCTATCATTTCTTCAACGACAAATCTTGAAGCCACCTCACCTTTTCCGTGTCCTCCAAGTCCATCGCACAGTACACACAATACTCCTGTATTATCTTTCCCTACTCCAAGATAATCTTCATTGTTTGTGCGTTCACCTTTGTCTGTTATTGCTGCATAAGTTATTTCATATTTTTTTTCAGCCATAATCCTGTCACCTCTTTTTTGTTATTATGTCGTATATAAAATATTTTTTTTAATTTTGTAATTTTTAGCAATATTTTTGTAACTAATGTAAAATAAAAAGCAACACCAGTATCCTGCTTTCGCAACATTACACTGCTGACATTTTGCCCTTATAAAATTGCTTTGCAATTCTCCTTTGCACCTTGTCAAGTCTTATCTTAAATTTATTTTTATAA
>ERZ773158.830-NODE-830-length-33367-cov-7.214757_pt1 | contig 33367 bp, 25 predicted proteins | sample MGYA00511918_ERZ773158 | MGnify/ENA primary metagenome ERZ773158 (study PRJEB29015, sample SAMEA2737876) | human gut metagenome | biome: human gut; feature: human-associated habitat; material: faeces | place: China | collected 2012 ...
ACTTGAAAAGTGCGAACATAAAAATAATTTCATCAATATTCTCCTTTATAAATTTCGATTTATTAAACTCCATGTATTTATTATACCTTGTATAAGCAAATTCTCATATCCATTTTATGTCATATTTTTGCAATATTCTTTTGGCAGAATATTATCATCTCCATTTTTATCAACCATAACATTTCACATTCTCCAAATCTCATACCCCTGTATTCTTGCCGAGTCATACACCGGATGCAATTTTTCCTCCAAAACCTTAATAAACGCTTCTCTGTCATTTTCGGCAATGTATAATTCTTCCATCGACCACGGCATCACAAGATTATCTCTCTGACATTTCTTAAATTTGTCCATTATCTTTTCGCTGCTTTTTGCACTTTCATACATCATATATTGATTTTTTGCAAACAGTTCAAAATATTTCCACTGTGGCAGATTATTACTCTTGCTTGAATTAAGCGAACTATCCATAGGAAGTAAATTCCACAGTTCATCATTTGCCACAAACGACCACGGCACAAAATGATCTATATCAAAATCATTTAATCCAAGCAATTTTTCAGAATATATATCATATACGGGTTTTGTCTCGATTATAGTATTCCACAAATTCCTTACATATCTTAATTTTCTCTGTTTATTATTTTCAGGAACAAGTTTATAGATTATCCCCGGTACACCAGGATTTCTCCCTTGCAGATACCGTACTTTTTTCACTTCTATCCAGCCTGAAATCGTGACAAAATTGTCCATGAAAAAGTCCTGCCATTCCTCATTAATAACAACATGCTTTTTCAAGCCTGCCCCATCCGTTATCTGATATGGAATACATTCTTTCTTATTTAACTGCTCAATATAAGCTATCAATCTCTTTTTTTGATCCCATATCCTGTCATTTCCTTTAACTTCGTGCATAAACGGAGACAGCATACGATAAGGCACATTCTTCGTCAACTGGTCTTTTTCACCATGCAGCTCCCTGTCATTTTCTTTAACAGCCAATATAATCGTATCTCTGTCCGCATCATTTGGAATATTTGTCAACTGCGACAATTTGATAACCGCTCTTTCCAAACTATTCATTATTTTTCCCGAAGCATTTTTAGGACCGAGATGCAGATGATATTCAACAACAGAATACCACGCATCTGCTATCATCTGATTTATAAGGTCATCAAAGACAATTTCTGTCTTTCCAAGCGAAAATAATTTTAACAATGCATCAAGCCAATAGAATTTATAACATTCTGCCGTATCGTCAAGCATATGTATGAAGCTGTCTATATTCAAGTCATTTTTATATTTTAAATGCTGTATATCCAAATTTTACCACCTCAAATATTAAAATTGGACAATATTTATCTATATGCTATTATAGCATCACATTTATATGATTACAATTTATACCTATTATTTATTTTTCTTTTTGAAACAATCTAACCATAAAAAATATATGGCAATATCTGAGCCTGCTCACTATATTACTATATATTTTTATGGCAGAATATCCTTTTTATCTCTATTCCTGATTTTTCAACCAAACAGTATCCATCGCTCCCACTCTGTTCTTAGCCCCTCCTCAGCAACACATTCAGCCACTTTTCCTCTCCTCTGCCTACTCTCACATCCGATGTTATCCACTGTTCTTCAAGCGTTATTCCGTCTATTTTTTTAATCAATTCTTCAAATGTTTCTTCAGTCATATCAGTAAAATATCTGCCGTTACGCTCCCCCGAAAAATTTCCATACTTAAATGACGCATATATAATCCCGTTCAGTTTCAATGCCGCCGTCATTTTATTCATTACATTTTCAAGTTCATCCTTTGTCAGATGAAGTATCGACGAGCACGCCCATATACCATCATATTTTTCTTTTACATTAAGTTCAGTAAACATCATATTTTTGACAGAAATTCCCGTGTATTCACTCGCCCGCCTGCACAACTCTTTTGAACCGTCAACCGCATCCACCTTATAACCGTTGTCGAGGAAATATTTTGTGTCTCTGCCTGAACCACATCCAAAATCAAGAATAAATGCCCCTTTATCCAGTTTCTCAATAAATTTTTTCTGAGTTTCCTCAAAATCCACCTGTAATGTACTTGCGACAAATTTATCCGCATTTAAGTTGTAATAATCAAGTGTATTATGCACATTATTTTTTTCTTTTACACAATCAAAATGGAAACTTTCGAGAATTTCATTTGAAGCTGTCCTATCAATTATCTGCTTTACCAGAGTTTCAAGTTTAGATTTTTTAGTATAATCCGCCGGAACAAAATATTTTATCCTGTTTTCTTCGAGCATATTAAAAACTTTTGTCTTGTCTTTCGTTTTTGAATCATATACCCCTATTGAATGTCCGCCGTTTATGTTCACAAGTTTCATACACGGAATATCCGTCTCGCTGTCACCGATATAGACCATATTGCGAAACGGAACTCTGTATTCATTTGGCTTAAAGTAATCATTCACCCTTGAATCATTTACATCAAGTATTCCCTTTTCTATCCTGAACAAAAACTGCGTTTTATTGGTGTAATTTACCACCTGTGCAGGCCACACGGCGACCCCGCTCTCATCAAAATAAAACGAACTCGCATAAATCTTTTTAAATTTGTCTGCAACTTCCGTGCCTTCTATCATCTCTTTTAATCCCGATGAAATAATATAGTGTTCAACCTTTACGCCCTTTTTTTCACCGTAATCATTTATCCTGTCAAACCATGTTGCCACACCCGGATAAAGTTTAACTTTTGCCCCGTCATTATGTAAAGTTTCTTTTGTAAAAAGAACTTTCCCCCTCGATTTCTCTGCCATCAGATACATATAAGCAAGATTTCTGTCCATCTCATTTTTTTCTGAAAGTTCGTTTGACTCTCTCCAAAAATCGTCAACCTCATAATCAATCGACTGGATATAGCCCTGTGCCTGCATATCATCAGGCGACAGTGTCTTGTCAAAATCATAGCATATCGCCAAAACCGGATTATCTGTTTCATTTTCTTTTATCATAAGCAACTCTCCTTCATCCTTCGCCCAAAACAATATTACTGGTTTTATTATATAATGTAAGGGTCAAAATACCTTTTGACCCCAATATCATTATATAATAATGCCTTTCACTTTACAACCACGCCCCTTACACACGCTAAATACAACTCTAATGTACCATAAAGTCTGCTGCCAATCTGAACACCTGCTCCGCCGTAAGTTCCATATTTTTTACGGCATTTTCCGTTCGCATTGCTTTTTCCAATGTTGTCGCTCCACGCACTATCGGGAAAAATGCATCTATTCCGTTTGCATTGCACAAAACCGCATCGTCAGATACACTCCCCGCAAACGCTATCACTTTTTTATTGTATTTCTTTGCCAGTCCTGCCACACCTATCGGTGCTTTCCCCATCACGGTCTGGCTGTCGAGCCGTCCCTCTCCCGTCACTACAATATCAGCCATTTTTATCTTTTCTTCCATATCGGTTGCCTGCATAATAAGTTCAACTCCCGGTTTAAGTTCCGCATTTAGATATGAAAGAAATGCAAAACCAAGACCGCCAGCCGCACCTGCTCCAGCAATATCTTCACATGATACACCAAGTTTTTCCGCTGTTTTTTCTGCAAAATGTTTCATTGCCCTATCAATAACAGGCTTCATCTCATCGGTCACACCTTTCTGCGTACCAAATATATAGGTCGCACCGTTTTCACCGCACAGCGGATTATCAACATCACACACAACCTGAAATTTAACTTTTGAAATCAGAGGATTCACTTTATCATCAACAATCTTTTCTACTTTTCCAAGTGATGATGCACCAAGTCCTACATCTTTCCCGTTTTTATCAAGAAATTCATATCCAAGTGCCTTAAGCATACCAATACCGCCATCATTTGTCGCACTTCCGCCTATTCCGATAATGATATTTTCTGCACCTCTTTTAATCGCATCAAAAATCATTTCACCGACACCAAAAGTCGTGGCGGCTAACGGATTTTTTTCATGCACAAGTGTAATTCCTGCTGCCGAAGCCATCTCCATAACTGCCTTTTTGCTCCCGTCAAGCCATCCATAATAGCAATCTGTTTTTTCACCAAGAGGACCGGTCACCGTAAGGCTTATCTTTTCGCCATCCATCCCATCGGTCAGTGCGTCTGTTGTCCCCTCTCCACCATCAGCAAGAGGACATACCAACACATCCGCATCAGGAACAGCCTTTAAAATCCCTTTTTTCGCTGCTTCGCCTGCCTGCATTGAAGTCATACTTCCCTTAAAAGAATCTATTGAAATCAGTATGTTCATTTTATTTTCCTATCTAAATCATTATCTGCAAAATCAATTTTATAATTTACTCAGCTGTTTTCTTTCAACAATATTATTATAACACCACTTTACAACTTTATAAATTATACCCATGCTTCATAAATGCTTATTTTATAGCATTTATCACGGATATTGATTTTATTTACTCTACCTGAATCTAATACTCTTTTTCTTAAACCTCCTCCCAGCATCATCTCGCATAAAACTAAACTTTTAATTACCCTCTATAATCACACCATCTTCAATTTTTATTACTCTGCTGCATTGCTCTGCAACCGTTAAATCATGAGTAACTATAATAATTGTTTTTCCTTGTTTATTCAAATCAATAAATACTTTCATAATTTCTCTGGTTGTCTCCGTATCCAAAGCTCCTGTCGGCTCATCAGCCAAAATCAGCGAAGGTTCGTTTACGATTGCTCTGGCAATCGCTACACGCTGCTTTTGTCCACCCGAAAGACTGTTAACAGGCTTGTCAGCAAAATTCTGCATCTGTACCATTTCAAGCATTTTTATAGCAATTTCCTTTCTCTCTTTTTTCCCTTTTTTCTTACCTCTTGCCGCAAAGTCCAGTGGAATCATCACATTATCCAATGCAGTAAATTCTTCTATCAGCGCAAAGTCCTGCATCACCATACCGATTTTCTCGTTGCGAATATCCGCCATCTTTCCCTCTGAAAGCTTACCTATTACCATATCATCAATATAGTATTCTCCCGAATCGTAGCCATCAATACAGGCAAGAATATGTAATAAGGTAGATTTTCCGGCTCCGGATGTTCCAACAATCGCAACCATCTCCCCACTTTCTACTGTTAATGATATACCATGAAGTGCCTCAAAAGCATTGTTTTTGCCCTTATTATATGTTTTTATTATTTTATCTAATTTAAGCATTTTATTCCTCATTTCTGAGCGATTTTATTACAAAGATGCGATGAGAAATTCGCGTATGCGATTTCTCATCTGCAATCATGGCTATTTGTTTTCGCTCAGAAGCAAATAACCATGTGAAAAATAAACACATCAGTGTTATTTTTCACACTATTCTACCTCACTTAAAATGTCTTTTGCTGATTTCTTTCCAATCAACAAAAAAGACAGCACGATACTAAATACAATAAAAAACACTATCATCACTAAACAACCTAATAACTGCCAGCCTCCCAGAGCAAAAACAGTTCTGTCCAGTGCACCCAACTTTTTACAAATACCAATGCAAAATATCGTAAACACAAATATTCCCATCTGCATCATAATTACACTTAATACATGAATAGACATACATTTTCTCCATGTCAACCCCAACATATAATAGATAGAATAATTATGCATATTTTGTCGTATCATAATTACCGTACTGCTAATAATAGACATCATTGTAAGAATAATCATAGCAATTAGAATAGGAATTAATATATTCATCTGATTCATAATATATTCCATACTATTTTCTCTCATTTCTACCGATGTATGACGAAATACATACCTGCCATTAACCGCAAGATATTTTGAATTATACTCTTTTTCCTTCTTTGAAATCCCCTTATCATATTGTATAAAACATGGCCCTGATATGATATACGGCCATATGCATTTTTCACCCTTTATCAAATTCTTTTGTTCAGTTGCAGCATTAATTCGATTGTTATGTTCTATATCCCTCTTTGATACAAATACGACTGCCCTTTCCTCCTCGTCCCTATTAAACGGATAATAATAATCCCTAAAATCAGAATATTCTCCATAATGTTTTGTACGCATAATTGTGCTCGCTCCATCTGCAAGAATTCCTACAACCTTAGCCTTAACCTGTTTTGACAGCTTGTACTTCCTCGAATCTTTTATTACATCAGATGTTGTAAGCGTTATAATATCTCCTACTTTATGACTATTCTCTTTCTGTGCCAGCACAATCTCAATCATATCAGTATCTGCATCCTCTATCCTAAGCCAGCGTCCTGTTTCCATCTCAGGAGTATATGCAGAGAGTAATTCATCATCATATCCAACGACAGGTGACCATGTGCCAAGCTCATTCTTTTTATTATCAATATCAAATGTCATCTGTATAGAATATGAACTAACCATATGCGCTTTCTTTAAATATTTTTCCACATCAGATGACTCCGTAAAAGGAAGATATCTCTGCCCATTTCTCCCCAACAAATCAGTCATATGCATATTCAGACCATCTCCACGAAAAAAACTTTCCAAAGGCTTGTATTTTTCATATCTGGAAAAAATTGCTGAAATAATGCTGACAATCATAATTAAAACAATCATAGTCTGAATAAAAAACAGTATAGTCATAAGCTTATTTTTCTTTTGCTCATAAAGTGCATATTTTAGTTTCATCGAACTCCTCCCTTTACATTCAACTTCATGTCTGTTTTCAAAGCATATATAATCATTAAAGTCAATACCAGCAAGGAAATCAAAAAATATACAGCAAACAATACAAAATAAATATAACTGCTGTAGCTACTGCTCATATATTCATAATACCCCGAAATTTTTTTCAATATTACATTTTCAAATAGCAAAACGCCAATAAAGTAAGCCGTAATAGTCAAAGCTGTACATTCTCCCAAGTACAATAATACAACTCTGCAAAAACTCAACCCACAAATCCTGTAAACCATGAGTGCCTGCTTTCTGCTGGAAAGAATATAACGATACAAAACAGCAAAATTTATTGCAGAAACAAGTGTAATAAAAATAGTAACCATTATAATTGTGTTATACAGATATACCGCATCATCATCTGGAAGATTTGCCGCTGCTACAACAGCTTTATCCCCAAAAATTTTCTCAGTTTTTTCCACCACAATATCGTACTGCTCTTGTCTAATCGGTTTCTTAAAATTAAATACTATTTCTCCGGTAAAAGGCGTCGTATCCTCCAAAGATGTAATTGGTATAACCGGTCTGTCAATATCAATGATTCCATAAGCAATAATTTTATAATCTTTTCCTTGAATATGTAGTATTTTCTTGTCCACAGCCATACGCTTACTGACAGGAGAGGACATTGTATTCCAATGTAAATAATCCCAACAAATAGCAACTTTTTCCCCTTTCCGATATTCTTCCTCCGTAAAATATCTTCCACTTTCCAACATAGCGTTATCTTCTACTTCTTTTTCAAATTCATCACTTTTAATAATCAATCCATCCTTTATAGAGAAGTTCATATGAAAGGGTAATTTGTCTACTATCGCTGTCGCTTCAATGTATTTCAATTTATCCGTATAAGAATTACTAAATTCCGCCACATATTTCTTTAATAAATCCACCGTTACATAACTTTTTGCTGAATCAGCCGGCATAAAATAGCTTTCATCATCATTTAATTCATTATCTGATGTTTCATCAAAATCCCCTTGTAAAGTCAATACAATCTTTCTCTCATCTGACAAATCATACTGTTTTTTTAACTGATAGTTTTGATATAATCCATAAGAAAAATGAATCATAATACACGAACAGATTATAGAAAAAAAAGATAAAATAAATATCAATTTCTTTTTTATGAAAAAGCTTTTTATATTAAACCAAATATATTTCATTCAGCACCTCCTATTCAAATAAGGAGTGTCATTTATTTTATAAAAATGTCACTCCTTATAATTTTAAATCTGATATATTTTACTACTAATATACTGTTAAATTCAAAGTTTCAAGTACAGTCGATGTTGATGATTTATTCTTTCTTATTGTTGCAGATGCTGAAAATTTACCTGCATTTTCTTTAGATTGTCTAATCCACTTTCCAGACGCAACACTACCTGCATTATTTCCTAAAACATATGATTTAATTGAAATATATCTAGTCGTGCCAGAAGTATTCTTAACACTCACCACCCCTTTGTCTTTAGACGAATAGTCAATCACTCCAGACATATAAGCATATTTTCCCGTTGTAGAATTTGGATTTGCAGCAGATGCTACTGCACAAATCACACCACACGCTGTTGTCATTGCGATTGCAAAACTGCATACTACCTTTATTATCTTTTTCATAACATTTTTCCTCCATTCACACTATCACTTTGTAAATAATTTTTTAACTCTCCACAAATTAACGATATCGCTATTGTAAATTGCGAAAAAATAATACTTTCCAAAAACAGAATATTATGAAACACTAAACTTAAAATTACTATTAAACATTCAAGTGCCAACACTACACTAGCTTTTTTACGATAATGAATGTGTTCAATTTCATCCAGTCGTTTATTAATAGTATCAATAGGTGCCAACAACAAAATCACAATGCTACTCATTATAAATAATAATAGCAGACAAAATACACTTAATGATACATATTTCACAGTCAAGAGTACAAGTATTATTGATTCTTGACTCATTCATGCTACCATATATTCATCTTTTGTACGGCCATTTGTATGAATCTATATAAACTTTTGTTGAAATTTAAAGTTTACGCACTATCAAAGAAGTAGCAAAGCGGATTGCGAATATCCACTTGACCTCTGTGCTTTCCAATGACATTTTTACAAAAATTCAATTTTCTTACCTACATATGCAGAACAATATCCACTACAAATAAATTATCTTCTGTTGAAAATTCCAACAAACCGTTATACTTTTCAACAATTTCCCTTACATTTTGCAAGCCCAAGCCATGCATTGTCTTGTCTTTTTTACTTGTAAAAAAACTCTTTCCTCGTCGTTGTAAGCAACCATTATAAGCGTTTTTCACACAAAGCCAGACACTTCCCTTTTCATATGAAAAATCAATTTGAACAAATCTATCTATTGCTTTTTCCATCCTGCCTGTTCCGTCCATTGCATTATCTAAAAGATTTCCCACAATAACTACTAAATCATCCTCATTAATTGGCAGGTTAGATGGAAGCACTATATCAATTTCTACCGAAATCCCCAATTCTGTCATTTTTGTTAATTTATAATTAACAATGCTGTCCAATGCAATATTTCCCGTATTACAGTATGGAGTAGCAAATTCTATTTTCTCAACAAATTCCTCTGTATATCTTGATACAGACTCATATTGTTTTTTATTAACCATCTGCTGTATAGCTATCATTCGATTTTTCATATCATGACGATATTTGTTTAATTCTGCATATTTTTCTGTTAGCATTTCAGATTGTTTGTGATAATATTCTTTTTCCTTTTTAGCAATTGCTGTTTCCATATGTTCCTTAATTACTATGGTCAAAGAATCATATAAATACATCAGCATAAAAACAGATGATATAAGACAGACCAGTGAAATCCCCGCTATTCGTTCATCCAATTTCTCCTGAGAAAAAATCATGCACTCCAAACATATCATAGACACAGTAATCACTATAATAAATGTTACAAAAGATTTCGGTACTTTGAGCTTTTCATTTATATTATTAAATTTTCTGATAATTAATGAAATGCTCCAAAAAATCATTTCTATTATCAAATTCCAGAATACCGATATATGCTCAGTATTTCCAAAAGCATCAAAACCACTTATTCCAACAATCACAGCTACAACTGCCTCAGAAGAAAATGAACACATATAAATAAACGCAGAAACAATCAATCTTTTTGACATAATTGTCACATAACAAAGCGAAACAAAAAAAATACTCCCGTATGAAATTCCGGCACTAATAACTGGAGATACGGAAGCAAAACGCAGGGCAAGAGAAATAAAAAGGCGTGCTGCATAGGCAATATACGCTAATCTGTCATTAACATATGCATCCTCGAAAAATATCATCATATAACGAAATATAATATATACTTCCAAAGAATCAACAATTCCTCCCATAGCATAGTTAAATATATTTTCCATCACTTTTCCTCTTTTCGTATTTTCATACACATTTTCCTGATTGCAGACCGCCTAGACTGACTGATCGGTAATACGGTATCATCTATCATAACAACTTTTTCATAAAATATTTTTTTAATTTGTCGATAATTTACAATAATAGATTTGTGAATAAACAAATAGCAATGTCCTTTTACCATTTTATATACATCATCCATTGAACCATAAAAATCATCTTCCCTATCCTTCATTTGAATGTGTATCTTTCGATTATGGCTTTCAAAATATAATATATCTGACAACGGAACTTTAAAATAGTCCGTTTTCTTTTTGTAACCAAAAAACTTATTATTCTGTTCAGTAATAATCAGGTACTTATTAACCAATTTTTCAATTTTTGAACGCTCAATCGGTTTTACAAGAAAATTCATCGGATGAAATTCAAAAAGTTCCATAGCATATTCTGTCTTTGCGGATATATATACAATCTGAACTGTTTCATTTCCCAGTTCATCTCTCAAAAATCTTCCAACATCTATCCCAGATTTTCCGTCCATTTCTATATCTAAAAAGATTAAATCATATTTCCTGCGTTCAAATTCTTTACACAGACTTTCTCCTGTATAAAATGACTCTGCTTCACAACTCATACCTTTATCCCTAAAAATATCAATCAACATCATCTCCAATAAAGCGCATATCTCCACCTCATCATCACATACTACTATTTTAATATCCATAACTATGATCCTTTCAACTGACATTATCGTATCAACAATACTTCGCGACTGGCTTGATTTTTTTAATCAAATTTACCATTTTCTAAGTAACCCATAATATTATAACACAACATAAAACAAAACTGATTGATATTCTACTACGTTTTTTGATTATATTGAAAGAGCAAAACATAAATATATTTATGCTATGCAGAATACATTGCTGCCTCAACAAAATCCATCATTGTATTTTCAATCACACTATACTAAAATATAAGATATATCAACTAAGGGGGTACATAACATGACTGAAAGCATGAAAGATTTTGAAAAGGAACTTGAAAGTTCTTTTAAAGTAATAAAAGAGGGTGATATTTTAGATGTTACCGTAATAGGCATTTCAGAAACTGAGCTGACTGTCGATTTAAACTATTATACTGAGGGTATCATTCCACTTGAAGAATGTAGCGATGATCCTTCTTTTTCAATCAAAAATGACTGCAATATTGGCGATACCATTCGTGCAATGGTAATTGATGCCGAAGGTGACAACGGAGCTGTCATCTTATCAAAAAAAGCTGCCCACAATCTTCTTGTATGGGATGAACTTAAAAAGGATATGGCAGACCGCACTGTTTTTGCTTTCAAGGTCACTGAAGCAAATCCAGGTGGTGTGACAGGTTTTGTCAAAGGAGTTAAAGCATTTATTCCCGCTTCAAAAATCGGTCTTGACTATGTTGAGGATACTGAAAGCTATGTCGGCATGACTTTAAATGCGATTATCATTACCGCTGACGCAAACGAAAAAAGACTTGTCCTCTCAGCAAAAGAAATCGCAAGAGAAAACGCAGTGCTTGAACATTCGCAGAAAATTTCAAAACTCGCAGTTGGCGAAACCGTTTCCGGAAAGATTGTGCGCATGGAATCATATGGAGTATTTATTGAAATAGGCGAAGACCTTATAGGACTTTGTCATATATCACAGATTACAAATAAATTTATCAAATCTCCAAAGGAAGTTGTTAAACTCGGTGATACTGTATCTGCAAAAATAATCGCTCTTGATGGTGACAGGATATCACTCAGCATGAAAGCACTTGAGAATGATATTCCTGACGAAGAAGAAGATACATACGAAATTCCAGACGAATTTCGTGCAGATAAGGAAGAAAAAGCTGATGAAAGTCCTTTTGCGAAGCTGCTCAAAGGAATAAAACTGTAATATACAGCTGTGTCAATCGAGGATGTATAACAAATAATGCCACTGGCACGCTCTCTCTACATCGTCGCTCGCAGCAGTACATATGTCAATAAAAAACATTGACCCGTCAGCAAAATACGCTGATTAAGAAAAGATACCGTTACCTTATGCACCATGTCCATCCGGACAATGGTGCTTTTGTTATTGCTGACGAAAGGTATATATGGAATCACAATGCAGATTTTCCACTCTTTCTAAAAAGTATGTTTGATGTAAACAAGCAGCTTCTTGACGGTTTGGAAGAAGCAAAACAGCTTTTTATGCATCAACCCTATCCGGTCACCTGTTTTTATGTCTGCTATCCGCCTTATTCCCGTCCCTCAGGAATATCTTTTATAATGTCATTCCAGATTTTTATAAGAAATGTAAGTGACACAATAAATGACATAACCTCTGCAATTGGAAACGACCACCATACCATATGAAGTCCGCCAAATTTTGCAAGAAGATACGCAGCCGGCACGAGAACTACAAGCTGACGCATGATTGATACGACCATACTAAACACTGCTTTTCCAAGTGCCTGAAATACGGTTCCTGCAATAATACAGAACCATGCAATCAGATAATGTACACCTATCGTTCTAAGTGCAGGCACACCTATCTTAAGCATATCATCAGAGGCATTAAACAATCCGAGCAATGCCTGTGGAATACTCTCAAAAAGAACAAATCCAATAAATGTAAGACAAAAAGCCGTCGCAAGACTTACTTTTATCGTCTTTACCATACGCTTACGCTGTCTCGCACCATAATTGTAGGCAATAATGGGTGTAATTCCGTTGTTCAGACCAAATACAGGCATAAAGAAAAAGCTTTGCAGCTTAAAATAAACACCAAAAACAGCCGTAGCCGTTGATGAAAACTCAATAAGAATACGGTTCATGCAATATGTCATAACAGAGCCGATAGACTGCATTATAATAGAAGGTATTCCAACTGCATAAATCGTTCCGATAATCTTAAAATCAGGCTTAAATCCCTTAAATTGAAATCTAACTTCATGATTAAATTTGTGATTACAGGTTCCTGCAACAAGCCCTGCAACACACTGACCGATAACGGTTGCAACAGCAGCTCCTGTCACTCCCATTTTAGGAGCACCAAACATACCGAAGATTAAAATCGGATCTAATATAATATTTGTAACCGCACCGCTGAGCTGGGAAGTCATACTAAAAATCGTGCGTCCTGTCGATGTGAGAAGTCTCTCAAAAAACACCTGCGTGAAAATACCAAATGAAAAAATCATGACCGTGCTAAGATAATCAACTCCCATGGTCATAATCTCAGCATCGGCACTTCCCACCTGACTTCTGTAAAAAGGCTTCACTACGGTAAATCCAAGTATTAGAAAAATAATATAACTTACCGCATATATAAATGCTGCATTTGTCGCCGTTTTATTAGCTTTCTTAAAATCTTTCTCCCCGAGAGACTTAGACAAAAGTGCATTCATACCTACACCGGTTCCCGTAGCTACCGCAATAAGAAGCGTTTGCAAAGGGAATGCAAGTGAAACCGCCGTCAAAGCATTCTCCGATAATTTTGCGACAAATATACTGTCAACAATATTGTATAATGCCTGCACCATCATCGAAACCATCATCGGCAGTGACATATTGAAAACCAGTTTTCCTATTGGCATAATCCCCATCTTATTTTCCTGAATAGGGGCTGAAGATTGTTTATTACTCATTTTTTACTCCTTTCGTGTAACAAAAACATTTTACCAGTCAGGCAGATATTTGCAATCCACTCTGCTTCTTAATAGTTTTAGATATTTTTTTCTTTTGAATCTGTACTTTTTGCTTTGTCGTACAGTTGTTTATATTACCACGAAAGACATAGTAAGGGCAAGTCGTTAGGAAATGCTCGTTTTGTGAAAACATCATTTCTCTAACCACTGTTTTATAGTTTCTTCATCCATATCTACAGCACTTGCTATTAAAGAAATATCCATTCCCATATCATTTAATTTTTCTACCGTTTTTTTCTTCTCAGCCATAGCTTTTTTTACAGCCTCCTCTGTAGCTTTTTTTGCTGCTTCTTTCGCTTTTCTCTCGGCATATTCCTCTACGCTTTTACACATCTTCTCGTCCTCCTCACCATGTTTTAATTCTTTCATTCTTCTTGATATATTTGGAAATTTATCATCCTTGAAATCTGTTTTTAGAAAACATTGCATGAGGCCACTTATCAGACTATCATCTGCCACTTCCGTATTGACATATACTGACATTTATTATCATTGTTTGCGTTACTTTTCTAATCCAATATCACATATCTGCCAAACCCCATGCTTGTATTCTTTCCTATATGCACAAGCTGTCCTGCGATAAAATATTCAAGCGACTCATCGCTTATGTTTCCAAGGACGCATTCCCCTTTAATTCCGTGCAATGCAATATGGCTTTTATGTGTATTTGAATATCTGTCAATCTTAGTATGGTACACTTCCTGCTCTTCTATATATGGAAATTCACTTTCAAGATATATTTTTCCTACATCATTTCCCTCCATACAATTTAACAGATATACTCTCCTAATTGCAGCTTCTGTCAATGCCTGTCCGTCAAATTTGTTTAGCCATTGTCCTCTGAATTTCTGTGATAATGGTGTGCAAAATTTCAGTATTTTTCTGTCTGAGCTGTTTAATTTTTTTAATTGATATTCGATATAGTTTGACAGTGTATTTATTATTATTTTGTTATTGTTAATAGCACCATCCTCAAGTATCGGCTGTCTTTTTTCGTTAAATATGCCTGCTATCTCAAATCTGCTTTTTTCTTTTCCTATTCCCTTCATCCCCAGCATATATAATGCCTGCAATATCTGTGAAAAATATATTATAACATTTCCAAATAAGATAATATTTACTTTTAGCTTGTCTCCTCTGCTGAATGTTGTCTGCTTATTTTCACACTCTATTATATATCCCAGACTTTCACCATTTGTTACATACTCCGGTTTTATTTTTAATGGATGATAAAATATTCTTGGTACCGTACAATCTTCTTTGAATTTACAAGCATTACAATTTCTATCCGACAGGCAATATTGTTCAAGAAGCATTTCTCCCATACCGCCTCTTATCGCCGAAACTTTATTTTCCGGCATTTTTGTATCTTCTGTGAATTCAAATACTAAATTTATTTTACTGTATCTTATATCGAACTTTTCACTGTTTTTCATCCTACAAACTCTCCACAAATCTCATAAATGCTTTCTGTCCATCTTCCGTGCGTTTATAAACTCCTGCACATTCAAGCACCTTAACAAATACTTTGCTTATCTCATCATGGATTATATCCATTATATTTTCCGGAGTTATCGTATAATTTCCTATCCACTCGTCTACCCAGTCAGCGTGTTTTTCAAGTATCTCATCCGCACGAATATCTTTGTGATTTAATATTGCATCTGCAAGGTCGCTCATTTCCTTTTTAAGTCTTGCCGGAAGCACCGCAAGTCCCATTACCTCGATAAGTCCAATGTTTTCTTTTTTAATATGATGAAGGTCTGCTGACGGATGGTAAACTCCCCACGGTGCTTCTTTAGTTGTGATATTGTTGCGGAGCACAAGGTCAAGTTCGTACTTTCCATCACGCATACGGGCAATAGGAGTTATTGTATTGTGTGGTTCTCCGTCTGTCTCGCTGAATATAAATGCGTCTTCATCTGTATATGCTCTCCAGCTTGTAAGAATATGGTCTGCCGCATTTACTATACTGTCTGCATTTTCCCCCTGTAAACGAATTACGGACATAGGCCATTTTACAATTCCTGCTTTTACATCTTCATATCCAGAAATTACAAATGTTTTCTCATAATCAGATTTTGCCATTGCAAATGTATATCCGCCGCCCTGAAAATGGTCATGACTTAAAATAGAGCCTCCAACTATAGGCAGGTCTGCGTTTGAGCCAGCCATATAATGCGGAAACTGTCTTACAAAATCAAGAATTTTCTTAAATACTGCATGGTCTATTTTCATCGGTGTATGCTCGGCATTAAATATAATGCAATGTTCATTATAATAAACATATGGCGAATACTGCATATAATACTGCTGTCCGTCTAATGTAACAGGAATAATCCTGTGATTTTGTCTTGCAGGATGTGAAAAATGACCTGCATATCCCTCGTTTTCCTTGCACAAAAGACAAGCCGGATAACCGGACTTCTTTGCTTTTCCAGCCTTTGCAATATCTCTTGGATCTTTCTCCGGCTTTGAAAGATTTATGGTAATATCAATCTCGCCGTACTCCGTATCAGTAACCCATTTTTCATCTCTTGCAATTCTGTCTTTTCTTATATAATTGGCTGCCTGGCTGAAACTATAATAAAAATCAGTTGCCGCCTTTGGAGAAACCGCATATTTATCCTTAAATTCTTTCCTCACAATACTTGGCGGCGGAGTTATACAGCCCATTATCTTTGTGTCAAACAAGTCCTTTGCAGTAATCGTATCCTCTTTCATAATACCGTTTTCAAAGGCATACTTCATCATATCTTCAAGTATCTCATGTACCGGTCTAAATGATGCAGCCTCATGTTTCTCTTCTGAGTTTTCACACTTCTGCGACTCACTCAAATCCTTGGTATCAGAATTTTCATTCTTCACGCTATATTCCATCACATCAAACAATTCTAAAAGTCTATTTGTAACATAAATCTCATCACATTCCTCAATCAAGCCATTAGCTTTCCCGTATGAAACAAGTTCACTGATATATTTAGTAATCATACTCTCATATCCTCCTGCTGTTTTTAGCAATCCTGTATGCCTGCTTCTTTTTCAAACAGAGAATACAGCACAACAATTCTCATTTATTATCAACTTTAATTTTTATCTCATCTATTATCTCATTAGGTGTTTGCAAAACTATCTTGATATGTAATTAAATTGTATTAAATATAACAAATAATGTTAGCCGATATTATTTGTTATATTAATACAATTAACACAGCCTACATCCAGTTTTACAAATACCACAACTTTAATCAATAACTTTCATGCCACCATACTTACGAATCTTAAGTACATTGCAAGCACCTTTTCCAAATACTTTATCCATCTTTTCAAGATATTCAGGTACGGCTTCATTTTTAACAAATGCCTGTATTGTTCCTGCAAATCCGCCGCCATGCACACGACATACTCCTTTTCCACCCTCAAGTACAGTGTCGCTTATCGCAAGTGCAAGTGATACATTCTGATGTCTGATATCATTTACCGTATAAACATTCTGAAGATACTTGTATGATGAGTCTCCTGATTCTTTTATAAGAGTTAAAAACTCATCTATCTTTTCTGATTTAAGAGCCTCTGCCTGTTTTCCAACACGCTTATTTTCATTTATAAAATGAATTGCACGAAGTACGGCTCTGTCACCACATTTTTCTCTGAGCTTCGATATATTTTCAATAATATCGTCCATTAAAACTTCTCTAAGAACTTCTTTTCCAAAATAAGCTGCAACCTCTTTCATTTCCTGTGGTACCGCCGCATAATCTGCCGTAAGGTCTGCATGAGAGCCCTTTGTATCCGTGATACATAAACTGTAACCATACTTATTCATGTCAAATTCAACCTTTTCAACAACCGGCTCTTTTGGCTTTGCAAAATCAACATGTACAAGACTTCCTACAGAACAAGCCATCTGATCCATAAGTCCACAAGGTTTTCCAAAATATACATTTTCCGCATACTGACCGATAATAGCAATCGTGACCGCATCCATTTTTCCGTCATTGTAAAGATGTGAAATAATAGTTCCCACAACCGTTTCAAACGCTGCCGATGAAGACAATCCTGCACCTATGAGCACATCACTTGTGACATATGCAGTAAAGCCGCCAATATCAAAACCGTGGTCTTTTGCACCTTTGAGCACACCTTTTATCAGGGCTTTTGTTGTTTCTTTTTCGCTTTCTTTATAAGAAATGTCATTTACATCAATAACAATTTCTTTATATGTACCTGAGATAAGATGAATCATGTTGTCATCTGTTTTTCTCGTGACTGCAATAGCGTCCAGATTGATAGATGCCGCTAAAATCTCACCGTGCTGATGGTCTGTATGGTTTCCTCCGACCTCGCTTCTTCCCGGTGCACTGTATATTGCTGCATCTCCCTCGCCATAAAGCTTTTCAAACTTCTCAATCGCTTTTATATAACGCTCTGTCTGATACTCTATCCTGCTCTCATCAACATAAATGTCTGTCAACAGGTCTTTGTAATCACCTTTCTTTAATACTTCTTTTATTTCATTTGTTTTTTTCATGCACAAAATCCTCCCAATTTTTATTATGTACTCTCGGTATTTTATTTCAACATAAAGCTAAACCTTTCAACATTTAACTCTAATATAATGCCAATTTATTATAATGTCAATAAAAGTTTACTTATTTTTACTAAACTTTTGTAACAGTTCAGCCTAAAAAAGATAAGTCAATAATACATGAGCTTGCTCAATGTATTATTGACTTGTTTTTTGGGGCAGAATAGCCTTTCATTTATGAAATGAAGTAAACTCAAGCTGCATAGCAGCGACTGACAGCTTACTGGCAGGTTTACGAATGTAATAAATGAAGGGCTGAACTGTTACTAAACTTTTATTGTAATACATGACTTATTAACAATATCTGAGCCATTATCCTGCTTTACCTTTTGCATTTCCAGATATATTTCCACACTAGAAAACGGGCAGCTATTACAAAATTTATCGTTTGCTCAAAAATAAACTCGACATTTTCAGCATATTGTGTTACCATATGTTTAGTAAACATAAACACATTTAACACTTTGATATACTTTTTCAACTTGTATATCAGATATTCATAAATCAGACTAACAGAAAGGACGATTTTTATAAATATGCCTACAATCCGTGATATAGCCAAAGCTGCCGGAGTTTCCCCCGGTACCGTTTCAAGAATATTAAACAACGATACAACACTTCATGTTTCCGCTGGGACACGAAAACGAGTATTGGAAACAGCCAAAAATTTAGATTACAAAAAAATTCCAAGAGCAAACACACCCCTAACCGGAAATTTTTTTACTATGGGAATTGTTTTGTGGTTTTCTGCCGAGGAGGAATTAAAAGACAACTATTATCTTAAAGCAAGACAGGGAGTTGAAGATTTCTGCGTGAAAAACAATATAAATATACTCCGTGTATTTCCGGGTGATTCAGAATATTTTTCTAAATTAAATACCGTTGACGGTCTTATATGTATCGGCAAATTCAGCCGCCTTGAAATCAAAAGTTTTATAAACATATGCAGCAATATTGTTTTTCTTGATATGGCAGTAGACGAATTTAATATCACTTCATTATCAATGGATTTTGAACACGCCGTTTACAGTGCACTTGACTATCTGACGGAGTTTGGGCATAGTAAGATTGCATTTTTAGGTGGAAAAGAATATGTAGGCAAACATGAACTTATAACCGACGCCCGCACCACAGCCTACAAAAAATATATGAATCACAGAAAAATGGATTGTGAAACTTATTTTAAAGAGGGAAGTTTTTCTTTTGAATCAGGATTTGACATGATGAATGAACTTTTCCGTGAAAACAATATTCCGACCGCCGTATTTGCAGCAAATGATGTTATTGCACTCGGTGCCATGAAAGCAATCCGTGAAAACGGGCTTAAAATCCCTGATGATATATCCATTATAGGATTTAACGATGAGGAGACAAGTGCTTATATTACGCCGCCGCTCACCACAATCCATGCACCTGCATACGATATGGGACAGCACGGGGCAAATCTTGTATATGTCTCTTCAAATCTTAGCATAAAAACACCGCTTAAGGCTAAAATACCTTGTGAACTTGTGGTAAGAGAAAGCTGTAGGAGGATTTAAAAAACACCCGGATTATTTCATTTAAATAATCCGGGTGTTTTTTATTCTTATTAGATATTTTAATTTTTTACTTTACTGCAGCCAATATCCACTTCTGGCAGTCACCGCCCCAGAAATTCCACTGATTTATGTTTCCGCCTGAATCCCTGCTCCAGTCATACACATCAAGACCTGATTTACAGCTTGATGCCTTTGACAATACTGCATATGTTCCATCTGACTGTTTGCTTAATTTAAACAACTGATTTGTCCCTTTGTTCAGACTGTACTGTACAATGTTGGTTCCGTCCGCAGCACTTCCCATTGCCACATCAAGTGCCTTTGTATAATTTGATGCTCCTGTAAGTATATAGTAATATCCGTCACCATTTGATACTATCTTATATTTCTGTGATGCAAATCCATTATATGCCCACTGCTGGATATTCGCATGGTCTGCTGAACTTCCGTCTGCCACATCTAAATATTTGCCTGAAAACTTGTTTCTTATATAAAATATTCCCTCCATCTTGCTTACTTTAACTGAATTTTTTGTTCCCCATATCGTCTGATTATTTTTTCCTATCAATGAGAATGTCATAACTTCATTGTGGCTCGGTGTTTCATCCTTCTGCTTGAAAAATACACCTTTATACATCACACCGTCTATAACCATCTGACAATAATATGTTCCTTTAATATAACTCCAGCTTCCCGTCACATCCCCGGTGATTTTTCCGTTGGAATTTAATTTTATTTTCTGTGTTGTGAGCATTCCGACATTTTTTGTTGAAGCATCTTTTCCATGATTTACAAATTCATATTCTCCAAGCATATCTGATGCTGAATAACCTGTTTTGGAAATCGTACTTCCTAGATACTCATAAACTGCCGTAACCGGCCAGTTATCCTGATTTAAAAACTGCTGGTGTACTCTCACTTCATGGGACTCATTTCCGCTGTCAAATCTGGTATGATAAACAAGGTATCTCTGATTGTCCGTGTCAATAAATGCTGAGTTGTGACCGGCTGATTTGTAACCCTGCATTATCGGAGTAAAGTTATAATTTCCCATAACTTTTATTCCACGGTCTGCCTGATTTGTTCCTGCTGAAAATACTGCTGAATTTCCTGCGGCATCAACATAATTTCCGTTAATCGTATTTGAACGATACATTCTTATATGATATCCTCCATCTGCACCAAGCCAGCCATATGTAACATAAAGATAATAATATCCGCTTTCTGCATCATATTGAATATATGGTGCTTCGCCTGACTTTTTATAGCCTCCGGCAATCCTCTTTCCAAAGTATCCATCAGTATCACCACTTGTAGTTTTTGGATATTTCGGCTGACCTGTAGCTGCGTCAAGCTCAAGAATATAAATTCCTCCTGACCATGAACCATATGTCATCCAGAGTTTTCCATTTGCATCAAATAAAATACACGGATCTATCGCATTTGGATAAAAACTGCTATTATATGCTCCATTTGATGAGAACCAGTTTCCAACTTTCTCAACTTTTCCGTTATTTATCAATTTTGGAATATTGGTATTGTTATAGTTTGTATTAACTGTCTTTGTTCCAAGATTAGATTTTGTTGTTACATTTACATCTCCCTTTGTAAATCCAGAATAAACAACTGTATCTACATAAGAGAACGGACCTGTCGCAGACTTCGATACCCCATATCCTATACATGAACGCACAGCCGTTGATGATGTACAATAATAAATCATGTACGCACCCTTACTTCCGTCTTTCCATACATAATTTTTATTGTATATGACATCAGGTGCCCAGACACCGTATCCGCCCTTACAATCGGAGTCATTGTAACCTGCCCACTGGAATGATGATGCAAGCGACTGTTCAAGTGCTTCATTTTTTGAAGCTTTTGTGCTTCCACTGTTTTTAACAGCCGTTACAAGTTCCCATTTCTGACAGTCACCGCCCCAATAGTTCCATTCATTTATATTTCCACCTGCTGATTTGCTCCAGTCATATACATCAAGACCTGATTTACAATCACTTGCCTTTGTCAAAATCGCATATGTTCCGTCTGCATTCTGAACAATGCGGTATTTTTGCATTTCTCCGCCCCAATAACTCCACTGCATAATGTTAGTGCCGTCTTTTGATGAACCACCGTCAACATCGACACACTTTTTATAGCTTGTCGCACCCGTAAGAATATAATAATATCCGTCACCGGTAGAGACAAATTTAAACTTCTGTGCATCAGAACCGTTGTAAGACCACTGACGGATATTTGCTCCGTCTTGTGCTGAGCCATTTTCAATATCAAGGTACAATCCGCTAAACTTATTTTTGATATAATAAATACCCTCGACATTTTCACTCGCATACAAAGATTTGTTTGTATATCCCTGAGTTCCCATAGCAGACCAGTTTCTCAAATCCTTTGATGATGCCTGTGCCATGTGTGAACCATAAATGTTGTAAGAACCTGTCGATGAATCATAAAAAATTGATGGGTCATGCACGGAAATTCTCGTTGTGCTTGAAGCAGCTGATGAACTTGCCGCCGCATTGGCATCAGCAGGTACAGCCGTCATACCGGATATGCACATTGCCGCTGCCATAAGTACAGTTGTGATTTTTTTAAGTCTCATTTTCATACTCTCCTTTAGATTTGCCAAGCGGATATTCGTGGTACACTCCGCTCTTTGCCTGATAGTGTTAAATACTAAGCCTCCTGAAACTCTCCCGTGCCCTATTAGATACTTTGCATAAATAATTCTAAATTATTTTATATTTTATGTTGATTATATCAGCATTATTTCATTTTTAAAATACAAAAAAGCAAAAATGCCATATAATTTTTAATTATTATACAACTTTTTTGCTTATTTTTACTATTTATTAAATTTGTTCTGTTTTATCTAAATTAAAAGAATTGCGAAAGTACATATAAAAATACAAATAACTACAGCCAAGCGGATATTTGCAATACACATTCACTGCCTGCTCATAACATTACCATCTGCTATCGCAGCATATCAGCAGGGGTACAAGTCCCTTACCTGATAAGTCAAAAAAATCGCCACTTATATAACTCAATCAATCTCCAAAAGACTAATCCTTTAGAATCGATACATACAAGTGACGATTTCTTTATTTATGCCGCTTAATATCAATATTTATTTCCGATTAATTTACTCCGCAATAATATCCTTTACAACCTCACCAGCAATAATAAGCCCTGCAACCGCCGGCACGAATGCCATACTTCCCGGCACTGACCTTCTCTGCAAACAGGTACGCTGTACCCCTGGAGGGCATATGCAGTGATTTTTGCAATTATCATTTTCATCCTCGATAGGTGTCATAGGTTTTTCTTCCGAATAAACAACTTTAAGCTTTTTAACACCTCGTTTTTTAAGCTCACGGCGCATTACTTTTGCAAGCGGACACACTTTTGTTTTGTAAATATCTGCCACTTTAAATGCACTTGCATCCATCTTATTTCCGGCTCCCATGCAGCTTATTATCGGTATATTCATCTCCTGACACTTCATGACAAGTGATATTTTCGCTGTCACGGTATCTACTGCATCTACAACATAATCATACTCTTCAAATGGAAATGTATCTGCATTTTCAGGCAGGAAAAAGGTCTTATAGACATTTACCGTCACTTTGGGATTTATCTCCAAAATACGCTCACGCATAATATCTACTTTGTCCTTTCCGATCGTTTTTCTCGTTGCGATAAGCTGTCGGTTAAGATTTGTAAGGCAGACTTTATCATCATCTATCAGATCTATCTGCTCCACTCCGCTGCGGACAAGTGCATCAACAGTATAACCGCCGACTCCGCCTATACCAAAGATTGCCACTCTTGATTTGTGGAGTTTTTCAATACCTTCTTTACCTATTAATAATTCCGAACGCGAAAATTGATTTTGCATTTTTATTCCTCATTTCTCAATCTTTCTTAAAAAGGGCAAAATTGATATTTTGCCCTTTTATTTTTTACCATATTAATATATACTTTTCAAGTTCTTTGTAAATCCACTAGCAGATTTCTGCTCCTGCCGGCATCTTCTTTTCAGGTGTCATAAGTGAAAGATTTCCGTCTGCATCTTCTGCACAGAGTAACATTCCCTCTGATAATACACCGGCGAGTTTTGCAGGTTTAAGGTTTACAAGTACCATTACTTTTTTGCCTACCATTTCTTCTGCTGAGTAATGTTTCTTTATTCCTGATACTATCTGTTTTACTTCACTTCCGATTTTTACCTGTGAGCAGAGAAGTTTCTTTGATTTCTTTACTTCCTCACACGCAATTATCTCACCTACCTGGAACTGCATTTTCTCAAAGTCATCAAATGTAATTTCAGGTTTTGCTTCTATATCTATTACTTCCTCGTCTGAGCCTGTTTCCTCTGCTGCTCCGGCTGCCGCTTTCTGTGCCGCCTGAATTTCCTCAGCTTTTGCAAGTACATCTTTCACATCCAGTCTCATAAAGAGAATTTCAGGTGCATCTGTCACCTTTGTTCCTGACTCATAAAGACCGAATTTATCCATATCTTCAAGTGCACGCTCTGTTGTATTGAGCTGTTTTAAAATCTTGTCTGTAGTGTCAGGCATAAATGATTTCAAAAGGCTTGCACCAATTGTGATGCTCTCGATAAGGTTGTAAAGAACTGTTGAAAGTCTGTCCTTCTTTGCCTCATCTTTTCCAAGCACCCAAGGCTCTGTCTCATCAATATACTTGTTACATCTCTTAAATATCGTAAACACTTCCGTAATTGAATCTGCAACACGAAGTTTATCCATTTTTTCTTCAACTTTCTTTGGTACGGAGAGTACAAATGACTTAAGTTCATCGTCAACACTTTCCGTAACACCCTTATCTTCTGCAACTCCGCCAAGATATTTGTTTGTCATTGAAATCGTTCTGTTGACAAGATTTCCAAGTGTGTTTGCAAGGTCTGAGTTCATACGCTCAACCATAAGCTCCCATGTAATCACACCATCATTTTCAAATGGCATTTCGTGGAGTACAAAGTAACGAACTGCATCAACTCCGAACATATCTACAAGGTCATCGGCATAGATTACATTTCCTTTTGATTTACTCATCTTGCCCTCGCCCTGAAGCAGCCACGGATGACCGAATACCTGCTTTGGAAGTGGAAGTCCAAGTGCCATAAGCATGATAGGCCAGTAAATTGTATGGAATCTAAGAATGTCCTTACCTATAAGATGAAGGTCAGCAGGCCAGAATTTTTCAAAAAGGTCTGTTCCTGTTTCGCTTGTATCATTGTTTCCGTCAACATCATATCCAAGTCCCGTGATATAGTTGCTGAGTGCATCCACCCATACATATACGACATGACCCGGATCAAAATCTACCGGAATACCCCATTTGAAAGAAGTACGGGATACACACAAATCCTGAAGTCCCGGAAGAAGGAAGTTGTTCATCATCTCGTTTTTGCGTGACTCAGGCTGAATAAATTCAGGATGTGTATTGATATGCTCAATAAGTCTGTCTGCATAGTTGCTGAGTTTAAGGAAATAAGCCTCCTCTTTTGCAGGCTGACATTCCCTGCCACAGTCAGGACACTTTCCATCTACAAGCTGTGATGCAGTAAAGAATGACTCACAAGGTGTACAGTACATTCCCTCATAATATCCCTTATAAATATCTCCCTGTTCATATAATTTTTTGAAAATCTTCTGAACCTGTTTCTCATGGTATTCATCAGTTGTTCTGATAAATTTATCATATGATGTATTCATCAAATCCCAGATTGACTTAATCTGTCCCGATACATCATCAACAAATTTCTTTGGTGTTATACCTGCTTCATCAGCTTTAATCTCAATCTTCTGTCCATGCTCATCTGTTCCTGTCTGGAAACGGACATCATATCCCTGCTGTCTTTTAAAACGCACGATACTGTCTGCGAGAACAGCCTCGTAAGTGTTTCCGATATGCGGTTTGCCTGATGTGTAGGCAATCGCTGTTGTCAAATAAAATCTCTTTTTCTCTGCCATTTTTAACCTCCAATAAAATAAAAAAATCTTTAAGAATAGAAATATTCTTAAAGACGATTATACCGCGTTACCACTTTAATTTATCCGCACTTCACAATGCGAACCTCAATCACTGCCATCACAGTGCCACGCTTTAACGGGCGTACCCGGTACCTCCTACTTTTTATGCTGCACTATCATTTTTATTTACACCTACGGCATAAACATAAGATTATGTTCAGAGTGTACGGCTCCAAGACCATCTTCTGCCACATTCCATACACCCTTTCTCAGCAACGGGTCACTTTCTCATACATAACACATAATGTACCAAGCAACGCTACGGGTTCTCTGTAATACTTTCTGTAACATACTTTTCTTTTCACAGCCTTTTTCATTTATAGATAAATGTATTTTAATATGTGGGGTAATTTTTGTCAACTGTTATATTGTGCTTTCAAAACTATTTGCAGCATATATTTTTATACAGAAAAAGCGTCTGCTGTAAAACAGACGCTAAATTTCATATAATGGACAGCGGAACGGAATACACCGCCTGCTAATTGTATTATCGATTGTTGTTTTTTATAATATCCTCTATTTCTTCCTCATCCAGCTCCACAATTTCCGCTATCTGCTCTGTCGTATAGCCTTTTTTATACATATTCATAACAACCTTTTCATTGTTCCTTTTCTCAGCTCTTGCCTCGCCTCTCGCTTCGCCCCTTGCCTCGCCTCTTGCTTCGCCCCTTGCCTCAGCTCTTTCTTCTATTCCTAAACTCAGATTACACATAACGCTCACATCCTCTCTCAACTCTGTATCAACTGGAATATTATACTCTTTCTCAAGAATATCAAACTTCTGATTTTTCTGTATTTCATTTGAAAGCAATGCACAAATCAAACGATGTAGTTCATATTTCTCATCTTTTTCCGGAAGTTCGTTTGTTATCCCTATCATCACAATGTTTAATAAATCAAGATTTCCTTTCCATTGATAAGTTTCTAGTATTTCATCTTTTGTAAGATGAATATGCGCCATACTGTTATTTCCCATATTCATGCAAACCCATATGCTGAATACCTGTTTTATATCATCATAGTTTGAATTTACAAAATCTCTTTCTTTTTGTGATGATATAAGTCTGCTAGCATAAAAGCTTCATATCCTTAAATTCAGCAACAGTTTTTACTAATATATTTGCTAGTATGCTTTTTTGTGCAAGCAATCTTTTTGCATAAGTATCATACTGTATTTTTGCATCTGCTGCGGTTATTGCATTTTTTATTTCGGTATTCATTTTACCCCCATTTTTGCACACATTTTTTGTATTAATCTTATTATAAACAAGGACTGCTTTGAAATCAACTGAATTTTTATAGAGTGTTGCCGATTACATTAATTAAAGGTACAGTTTTATATAAAAACAAAATTAAAAATAATCACCGTTTTATGATTATATTAAAAAATACCACAGAATAAACTATAAAATCGTCATATTCTATGGCATTTATTTTTTGAACTAAACCACTTAACTGTAATTTTCCTTATTTTTGAAAATGCTCCATAAACTTCTTCTCCATTTTCGTACATTGCGAATGAGCGAACTCTTATATAATATACTCTTTTGGGTTTAAATTACTTATTTTAATTTTATTGCTTGTCTTTTTTAAAGTTTTAACACCTTTAAATATCATCTTTTAATATGCTTTTATATTCCAACAATCTATTTCGAGTATTCAGGTAACTTTGTCCTCTCAAATAGTAACAATCACATCTCCACCACTTCGTCGACAACTCCCATTGTGGATTTTCTATGCGATACAAGCACTACCGTCTTATTTTTATCTTTTCCTTCTTCTTTTACCGTTTTCAATATAACTCCCTCATTGAGTGAATCGAGATTGCTGGTAGGTTCATCCATCAAAAGCAGTGGTGCATCATGAAGAAATGCCCTCGCAATTCCTATCCTCTGTTTTTCTCCGCCCGACAGGGTATCTCCAAGTTCACCGACCTGCGTATCATATCCGTTTGGCAGACTTATGATAAAATCGTGAAGTGATGCTTTTTTTGCCGCAGCAATGATTTCTTCCGTTGTCGCTCCAATTTTTGCAATGCCTATGTTTGCGGCTATCGTATCATGAAATATATCTGTTTCCTGTGTTACAAAGCTCTCATAATCCCTGAGTTTTTTTGTTGAAATCTCTTTTACATTCTTTCCTGAAATCTCAACTTCTCCACTGTCTGTATCCCAAAAACGCATCAGAAGTTTAAGTATTGTCGATTTGCCGCAGCCGCTCACTCCGTGAAGCCCTGTTATTTTTCCTTTTTTTATCTCCATACTAAAATTTTTGAGAATATTTTCATTTTCATATGCAAATGTTACATTCTTTAAAGCTGCTATCTGCTTGTTTTTTCTGTCAGCAGAATTTTCTGTTCTATTTTTGTCTAAAATTGTTTCTGTAACTTCTGCCGTAACATTTTTTTCATCTGACATAAGTTTAGTATCTGACACTTGTTCACCGGTAAATTTTGTACTCTTATCACCATACACTGCTTTACTATCTGACGATTTGTCTTCCCATACTTCCTCTACCACAGGATTTTCTTCAATGACTGACAGCACCCTCTCACCGCTTGCAAGTGTCTGATTTAGATTGTTTGACAGACTTGCAAGTGCGACAACGGGACCAAATGACCCCATCATTGCCACTGTGCAGGTGACTACTGCGTCAAAACCAATCTCACCCTGTCGGTACATTTCTCCCATGAGAAAAAGCATCCCAAATGACGCAAGAAGTATGACAAAGTTTGTGACTGCACGCTGTGTTCCCTCTAAACGGCTTAATTTTCTTTGCATTTTTCCGAGTTTTTCAGAGCGTTCCTGCATCTCATGTCTTTTCTCTTTTCCCATACCGTACTGTATGGTTTCTGAAAGTCCTCTGAGTGCACTAAGTACAAAGCTGTTTAATTCGCCGAACGAGGTTCTAAATTCCATTCCCGTCTGACCGCCACGCTTTCCATTCCAAAGCGGAATAAAAATTCCTACTATTATATATACTGCTGCCGCATAAACCGCCGCAACAGGGCTGTATCTTCCCATAAATATTACCATTACAGCCGATGTAAGCAATGCTATCATTATCGGAGATATTGTATGTGCATAAAATACCTCCAGCAGCTCTATATCCGTAGTTATGACTGATATAAGATTTCCCTTGTCTCTGCCCTCAAGTTTTGCAGGACATAATCTCCTGAGTGCCGCAAATACTTTATGCCTTATTATCGCAAGCAGTTTAAATGCAATAAAATGATTGCAATACTGCTCCGCATAATGAAGCACACCTCTCATGACTGCCGCCATTCCCATAATAATAAATAGTGTTTTTATGCTCATGTCTGAAAATACCGTTGCAGGCTCTCCAAGTCCTTTTAAAAGCACCTGACTTGCAAGTATCGTGAGAAAGATTGCACACAGATACCCCATAACACCAAGCAATATCGCAAGCAGCATTATATGAAGAAGCGGTGCAACAAGACCGATAAGCTGCCCCATTATTTTAATGGCGCTTCTTCTTTTTTTAACTGATTTCTCTACAGACATCGGCATCCTCCTTTCCGAATTCCTCCAATTTTCTCTGACTCTCAAAAAGCCAGAAATATTCTCCACTTTTTTTCATCAACTGCTCATGCGTACCACTTTCCGCTATCTCTCCGTCTTTAAGCATATAAATATTATCTGATGATATTACATTGAACAGACGGTGTGATATTAAAAGCACCGTTTTTGTTTTTGCAAGTTCGTGTATCGCATCCATTATCATGCCCTCACTCTCGGCATCAATATTTGAGGCAGCCTCATCAAATATATACATCTCGCTATCATGCAAAATCGCTCTTGCAATACAAAGCCTCTGACACTGACCGCCTGAAAGATTATCGCCCTTTTCAGCAATCTCCATATCAAGTCCGCCGTTCTCGCTCACAAAATCCCAGAGATTAACCTTTATCAAAACCGCTTTAAGTTTCTCATCGTCTGCACCTAAATCAGCCATGATAAGATTTTCCCTCACCGTCCCCTTAAAAAGATAACTGTTATGTCTCACAACTGTCACATGACGCATCAGTTCACTCTCCGCTATATCTCCTATCGGAACACCGCTGAGCGTGAGTCTGCCGTTAAATTTTTTATTCTTTCCTGAAATAAGTCCCGCTATCGTGCTTTTTCCGCAGCCCGACTCACCGACGAGCGATACGAATGAACCCGGTGAAATATCAAACGATACATCATTTAAAATCTTTCGGTCACTGTTGTATGAAAAATTTACATCCTCAAAACGCACTGACAGATTTTTAAGCTGTTCTTTAGTAAATATGACTTTTCCTGTCTTATCTTCCTCTAAATCAAGAAGTCCGAAAATCTTGTCACTCGCCGCCATTCCGTTCATTGCGATATGAAAAAATGAACCGAGAAGTCTCAGCGATATAAAAAATTCACTTGCTAAAAGTACAATGCAAAGCGTCTGTTCAAGTGTTATATTTCCTTTTAAAAACTCACTTAAAGCCACTATCATTCCGACTACCGCCCCGCCGTACGCAACGATATCCATCACGCTTGTTGAATTAAGCTGCATTGTCAGAACTTTCATCGTAATCTTCCTGAACTCTGCTGCCTCCTCGGAAGTAGCTATTTTTTCATTGTAGGACACACCGAGTTTTAACAGTTTTTCATAAATTTTATCCCTCAAAATACATTTCACATCAACACTCGCTCTATACGAAGCTCCCGCCTCCATCTTGTCACATAAAAAACGCACAACAAGAACCGCCGCAAACACGCAGGCACACTTAACAATATCACCCGACGCTACTTATCTTGTAACTCTTTTCATTTAATATCTTAGCTATCGACGATACATTTTTTTTCTCGTCAACATTGTCGCAGAGTGCCATAAGCACCTGATTTTTTAAAACTTCACTATCATCATTCATGGTTCTTTATAAATCCCCTTTCCATTTTTTAATGTTTAGGTGTTTGTCAAACTACTTATAGGCTATGTTAATTGTGCAAATGCCTATAATGTTTTATGTATTTACTAAGGGTCAAAAGCAGATAACAATGTATGTTTACATACAAATTGCTATTTGATGGGCAAAATACCTTTTTACCCCAACATCATTATATTTTAGCATGAAATAATTTTCCGATTAACCATGACTGATGAATAAAATTTATCAAAAAGCAGATATTTCTGTCACACTGACAGATTTATACTTGCCGCAACTTCCGTCTGTCCTCCTTCACTTTGCTCTGCCGAAATCATAGTCTGCTCTGTGGCAAGTTTTGAAGTATCTGTAATTGCCTGTGTCATATCAATGCCAATTCCCGCTCCCTGACTCTGTGCCATCATGATACCAAGATCTCCGCCGCCTCGTTTCCAGATTTCAATCTTTTCTTTGAGATAAGTCATATCCGCATCGAGCATTTTATTATTTTCCTCACCTCTGTGAGCCAGTTTTTCTTTTTGCTCCTGTTTCCTTATCTCCTCCTCAATCTCGTTAAGTTCTTTCTGCTGCCAGACTCTTATTTTTTCTTCAGAAATCCTCATAACAACATCTTTCTTTGATGAAATATATTTATCATCATCCCTTTTGTTCATAACTTCCTGCTTGATATTTGCAAGTTTCTTTTTAGCAACGGCTATCATTTTCTTTGCATGGGAAATCGCAATATTAATCTCATCATCATCGTAATTTCCGCTTGCCGCCTTTCTCTTAAGAGCCGCAAGATTTGAACTTGCACTAGAAACGGCATTACTCGCCTGCGAAACACTTTTTGCACTCCGAATACTTGACGATACCTTTTTATAGCTGTAATTTAAAACTTTCTTTGTTTTCGTCTCTGTTTTTTTGATATTCTTCTGAGTCTCTTTCATCCTGTCAAGCATATCTTTCAGACTCTCAAGCTGTTTTTCAAACTTTTCGTATTCCTCTTCCTTTTTACTTTTCTGTGACTCCTTATCCGAAGCTTCACTAATCAAAACACTGTTCTCATTATCTTCACTGTTTTCAATGCCGTTCTTATTCTTTCCTGCTGCCGTTTTATTTACTTTATCAGAAACATCATCCATATTTTCAGCCTTTTCATTACCCTCACTAAGTTCAAGCATAACACCGTCATCTTCCGTCAGATATGTACTTTTATCTCCGGTTCCCGCCCTGTTTACCGAAATTCCTATTCCATTCTCAGTTCTAATATCAACCCCGGAACTTTTCACACTGTCATCCCTTTTAGCACTGCTGTATCTTCCGGCGGTCGATACATTTTTCTTTCGCTTTGCATTATCCGTCCTGCTGCTCTTTGTTCCATGCCAAATCTGTTTACCCCCTGCCTGAAACAGCGAACCACTGTTAATTACAACTGCCATAAAACTCCCTCCTAAACTTGAGCCTTTTTTCTTTGACTCATTTTTTAATAATTCATTTGACACTGTCAGTCCGTCTGTATATCTATAACTCACCGTTCATCTCTGTTGTGCAACCGATAATTTATGACAATTCAGTCTTTCATATCTTAAATTTTTAATTTTATAAGCAGACTGCAGTCGTTGCTTCACAACTTATCTTTATAACTCATTTAAATTTATATCGGCAGTTTTTAATAAGTATCTACAGTTTTATTTAGTTCTCATGAAATTTCCCACAATTTCTCAACATCAATTAACAGCAATTCAACCATATTTCCACTTATTTTCCACATTGATTTTGCAAGTTATCCACAAGTTATCCACAAATTGTGCATAAATCGTAATTGTTTAACCGTAAAAAGAAAATTGGCAATACAATAATTCTGTTCATTGTATTGCCATATAATATATATTCTTATGATGCTTTTCACTCAGATTTAATCTGTGCTATCAACTCCAAAACCTTTTCCTCCCATAATTCCATCCTCCTATAATCACTACTTTACTTTGAACATTCCATCAAATACTTTGCCGCCGCTTCCTCACTTAAGCTAAATTTTTTTATAATCTGTTTTTTTATTTCACTTTCAGACATATTCAAGTCTTTTAATATTCCGATTGCTCCGATTATTCCCTCACTTCTTCCATTTTCTTCGCCAATCAGTATTCCTTCGTTTCTTCCCTCACTGATACCACGGTTATACATTTTCTTCGCTTCCGTCTCTATCACTTTTCCTCCCATAATTCCGTCAACTCCTTTCCTGATTTTTTCATATTTCCTTGCTATATTATCTATTACCTTTTTAGATAACTCAATAATGATCCTGCGTTCCAGTTCTGACATTTTGCCCTGCTGTGTCAGTTCTTCCATTTTAATACATATTTCTTTAAACTCATTTACAA
>ERZ773158.850-NODE-850-length-32913-cov-54.642614_pt1 | contig 32913 bp, 19 predicted proteins | sample MGYA00511918_ERZ773158 | MGnify/ENA primary metagenome ERZ773158 (study PRJEB29015, sample SAMEA2737876) | human gut metagenome | biome: human gut; feature: human-associated habitat; material: faeces | place: China | collected 2012 ...
CAATCAAAGTTGGGTCAGCTGATATCTTTATACCCATTCCTTTACAATCTTGACAAGCACCCAAAGGATTGTTAAATGAGAATAATCTAGGTTCCAATGGTGGAACTGTGAATCCACATATAGGGCAGCTCGAATGTTCACTATAAAGGACTTCAGGTTTATCATCAACTTGAACAATAACATATCCTTTAGCAAAGTCCAAAGCGACTCTAAGTGAATCGAAAACACGCGACTTCGATGTCGTCTTCAAAGTAAATGTATCGATATGAAAATCGATTGAATGTTTTTTCTTTTTATCTAGCTGAGGTGCTTCTTGATAAGATTGCAATGGAGCACCATCAATTTTCATCTTCCTATCTCCGCTAGCCATGAACTTTTGAATTGTTTCTATATGTGTTCCTTTTTCATTTCTTACTACCGGTGCAAAAATACTTATTTTAGACCCTAAAGGATTTTTTAAAATGATATCAGCTATTTGTTGAAGAGAGAAAGGCTTTATTGGAAGATTGTGTGTGGGACAATAGGCTACACCTATTCTCGCCCATAATAGACGCAAATAATCATATATTTCCGTAACTGTTCCAACAGTAGAACGAGGATTGTGAGATGTCGTTTTTTGGTCTATAGAAATGGCTGGTTGTAAACCATCTATAGAATCTACATCAGGCTTTTGAAATCCACCTAAAAACATGCGTGCATAAGAAGACAAAGATTCGATATATCTTCTTTGTCCTTCAGCAAAAATAGTATCAAATGCTAAAGTTGATTTTCCTGTTCCTGATACACCTGTAAATACGACTAGACTATCCTTAGGAATATTTACATTTATATTTTTAAGATTATTTTCTCTAGCACCAGTTACAACAATCCAATTCTTTAAGTCCATAGCGTTCAACCCCGCAAGCTTATATTTTACCTTATTAGTAGATTATGAACAATAATGAGTAAAGGCAACCAAATATTGCTGATACTTTAACAATTTAGTAAGACAATATTCGTGGTTTAGAAAGAAATTTCTCATAATATTAGAAGCTAAAAATAAAATTCACTAATTACAAATTGGCAATACATTGAATCTTTCTTAACTGTCACAAACTGAAATTATTTTTGAATTTGTGACAGTTAATTCCATTTGCCTCCCATGCTGACTGATAAGAAACGTAGGCATAAGGTAAAACAAAAACTGACCATTGCACTCACAAAAGAAGAAGCCCGCCCTTTTCATTCCTCTTTTTTCAACAACTTCGGATAGAGTGCATTCATCAATATAGCGGATAGTGGTGCCGAGAGAAGGATCGCCAGCACCGAGACCGACAGGACGATCTCCCCCGCTGCGATGACGGACGCGGCGTTGCTCGCACCTTGGGAAAGGAGCGAGTTCCCCAAATCGAGTAATCCACCACCGATTGCGGCCTGGACAGTCGCCTTCGGAAGATATGAAAGAATCACGAATGACCTCTCCTTCAAGTCAAAATTGGTTCGAATGAGGCAGGACGAAACGGCGATTGAGCGGCACAACAATGAGCAAAGAAGGAGCAGGAAGGCAGGCAAGAAATAACGCAACGCGTAATCCATCCGGATGCTCGAGCCGACCAAGACGAACAGGAAGACTTCTGCCAATGCCCAGACCTGGTTTGCCGCACTTTTCACGTTGGAAGCTTGCTCAGAGTTTCTTTTGTGCAAGACCAACGAGAATGTGATGATGGAAAGCAAGGACGAAAAACCGAAATAGGGGGAAACGACTTCCTCTAGATAAGTCAGGCCGCAAGAGAGGGAAAGAAGCAATATGAAACTCCAAACCACACCGATGTTTACCTTCTTCAGCAGCAAAGAGAGAAGGAAGCCGAACAAAACACCTACTGCAATTCCAGAGGCAATGGAGATTGGAATGTTTAGGAAGGTCATGGCGCTGATACTTCCGCCTTTTTCCAAGGTCAAGAAAGACTGGTAGCAGACAATCATTACGATGTCATCAATACTGCTTCCGGCTATGATTAGCTGTGGTATCCCCTCTTTCGTCCCATATTTTTCTTCCATCAGCTTGCTCATCATCGGAATGACTACCGCAGGAGAAACGGCACCCAAAACCGATCCGAGAAGAAAACTCTCCGTGTAAGACAAATTAAAGAACAATGGGGCGAGCAAGCCCACGGCTACCATCTCGACGGTGGCGGGGAGGAACGACATCAGAATGGCGGGCCTGCCGACTTTTCTAAGATCCCTCATATCGAGGGAGAGCCCTGCCTTCAACAAAATGATGATCAGGGCTATTTTCTTGATGTAGGAGGAAATGCCCATAAGCCCATCATCCAGTATACGGAAGGAGGAGCTTGACACCTTCGAGTCAATGAAGCATAGCAGCATCCCAAAAAGAAGATAAAAGACAAGTGCAGGGATGCGAACAAGCTTCGCCAAACGATTGAGTGCGAAGCCAAAAAACATGATGACGAACAAAGTGAAAAAGAATGTCATAGATAAATCTCCCGGAAAAAAAGACGAACGCTGATGTTTTAGCAACATAGACGTCGTCAGCTTTGCAAACAAAGCGGTTCGATACCTTATCGGTGTCCGGAAGACATCATTTCCTTTGATTATTGTACCTCTGCTGCTTTGGCTGGACAATGCTTTCCGCAATTCCTTGAGTTACTAAGCCCTCCTAATATCCCAGAACTTGCCATAGCATTTGATTTTATGAAGCTTCAGGGGATGCTGTTTCTACGATTTACTGTGACGCCCTTGAACCTGATTCAGGCTGTTGAGGAGAATAGGGCGGTTGAATCCCTAAAATCTAATGGGCTGATAGAAAGAATCAAATCGAACAAATCAGGACATTGGAAAGTTAATGATTAACCACTTTAAAAACAGGTGCTGAAAGGCAAACATAATCGTCGTTGCAGCAATGCTTTGGAATGGATTTAGTTCAGTCATTTAAACTATGATAGAGACATATCAACCTCATCGTTTTCTAGTAAGGTAATTACCTTTTACCTATTGTGCTGTCAGCCATACAGGTCTACAAAAGAGGTCAACTTCATAACTTTGGTTGTATTTGGAACATATTTTTTAAAGCAAAATTATGCGCCTCGTAATATACCTAGGCGAAATGGGAACATATGAAGAACTTAATAAATTAGAAAGAACAACAAAGAAACATTTAGTTTGTCTTTTTTTCATTTCCGACTCCCTTCCACCGTGTGTTTTAGCTGGGTGAAGTGCAACAGATGTGTAGTGGACTGGTATAGTAAACGGCTTAGTCTTTTTTTAGACTGATGAAAGATATCTTATTTCAAATACGTTTTGGAAGACTTAGACAATTGTTTTTGCTGCGCTGTTGGAAATTCTTGAATCCACAAATAATGATTTATGCCACGCTTTTGGCATAAATGACGGCATAAATGATGGCATAAATGGCATATTTATATAATGTTAGAAGTTGTGACGACTATGGTACGACAAAACATCAATCATGGATATTATCCAACTTGACCGCTTCACGCTTATATCCCTAGCTTATCGAGGAAATCATAAAAATCGGATTTTGAAATACCCTGTGTTTTTACCAAGCTATAAATCTTTCTAAAATGGCTGGGTATATTTTGCATTGCTGCAACGGAGTCTATCAATATAGCGGTGTTGTTACCGACACTTTGGTAAGATATCGATAAGATATTATTTAATAATAAAACAAACCATAATTGAAAAGAATGGACCATGTGTTATAGAATAAACTCAGTTCAAGGGAGAAAGGTATGACAACAAAAGCAAGCCGAAAAACAATCGAAACTGCTATTTTCATGTTTTTCATTGTGCTTGCGGGATTTCTCCAATACTACGATATCAGTCTTCCCCCTTTTTATGCACAGACCTTTTCCTATCTGGCCAATACCATCTTTCTCATCCTGATCTTCATCTGGGGAAAATCAATCCGACAAAGAATCATACAAAAAGGAATCAGAAGAAAACTAGTCATCATCGCCGTCCTGCTTTTCTTCTGGCTTTTTATTCGTTTCATCAAATATAACGTCTTTTCAAGAAAAGATACAATCTCCAGGTATTTATGGTACATGTATTATATCCCTCAGTGTCTTGTTCCTCCTATCTCTCTTATCGCCATGATGGAACTGACAAGAAAGAAAAAAGAAAACTTGTCCAAACTGATCTATCTCATCTTGATTCCGGCCTTTGTTCTTATCCTTCTTATCCTGACAAACGATTTTCATCAGCTGGCCTTTGCTTTCAAAGCGACAGAGGAAAATTCCGTTGCGGAATATACACATCGAATCATCTTTTATCTAGCGATTGCATGGATCATCATCATGACTTTCCTTTCACTTGTCACTTTGATTCTAAAGTGCAGTATTTCCGTCTGCAAAAGAAAAATCTGGATTCCGCTCCTTGTCTTTCTAATCACTACAATAGCCTGCACACTATGTTTCATCTTTGCTACACAGTCCTATAAGATACCGGAATTATTGTCTTTTTCTTTTATTCTTCTGATTGAGACATGCATCCGAATCGGTTTGATTCCTTCCAATGATAACTATCTCACTTATTCGAAGATATCTTCGATGCCTTTTGTCATCACGGACAAAAAACTGAATCCTGTCACCAATCACCTTGATGACATAGATATCACAAAAGCACAATATGAAGAGAGCATGACAAAAGGCTCCCTTCTCCTCAGTAAGAATATCCGTTTATCGAATCAGAACATATCAGGCGGTCATATCTTTTATATCGAAGACCTTTCTTCTATTATTGAAATGGTCCATGAATTATCAAGCAAGAATGAATTGCTGTCAGAAGAGAAAGAACTCATCGCCTATGAAAACGAACTCAAAGAACAGAAAGCAAAGATAGAGAAGAAAAACCAGCTTTATGACAATATCTTCGCTATTGTCAAAGAAGACCTGAATCAGTTAAAAGAGCTGCTTGAAAAAACAGATAAAGAATCCGAGAACTGCTTGAAGAATATGAAGAAAGCATGCGTCTATCTCACTTATATCAAGAGAAGAAGCAATTTGGAAATCCTTCATAATCAACATGAGCTCATCAACATTCAGGAGATTGTCTTATCCATCAATGAATCCCTCGTCTATCTTAACGAATGTGGTATCTTGGCTTCCCTTATCAATAATGGAAAAGGAGAATATAACGGAGATCTATGCATTCTCCTTTATGAATTCTTTGAATACTATCTCAAAACAACTTTTGATTCACTTCATGAATTGATATTGCGAATTGACTCTTTTGAAAATGAACTATCCCTTCGCATCATCTCTGATGTTTTTCTTGTATCGCCATATGGATTTGAAAAAGAAAAGATGAAACAATATCGCCTGACGCTGACTTCTTTTAAAGAAGATGATCTTTTCTATACCGTTCTCACTTTTCCGATTAAGGGAGGAGAAACAAAATGAATTACATTTCTTCATCCTATGCTATCCAAATGCTTCTTCCTATCCTCTACTTTTCTCTCATTATCTTTTCTCTATGCAACATCTTTTTAAGCCATCGACATAAACAAAAAATCCTTTTCATCCTGACAGAAAGCGTCATCGTCTTCTTCTATAGCATTCTCCTTATCGGATGTCTTACCTATTTGGATGATAAAGACATTTCAAAACTAGGATGCTTATCCTCTTTTGCCACTTCAATTCCCATTTCAGTCGACTTCACATTATGGTCTTTATTTACCCTTTTGAATTTGTTCATCATTATCCTCCTCATTCAGAGCAGAAAGAATACATTATCAAAGATGAGCATCAAAGAAGCCTTTGATGATCTTCCTTCCGGAATCTGCTTTTATGAAGAAAGCGGCGTCACAAGACTGGTCAACCGCAAGATGAATGACCTATCCATCAAAATCACGGGAGAGTGCCTGTTGAACGGAAAAAAGTTCATCAGCATTCTCGCCGATAAAAATATAAGAGGAATGAGCGATGCAAATCAGAATGACGAAGAATATATAATTTCTCTTGATAATCAGGTCTACTCTTTCAAACAAATCGAACATCAGCTATCCGATAAATGCCTTTATGAGATAATTGCAAGTGATATCACAAGAAATCATCAGCTCTCCATGGAACTGAGCGAAAAAAACAAAGAGCTCTCTACTTTCAATAAAAGAATGAAACAATACGGAGAAACCATCGAGGAAATGACCATCGAGAAAGAGACCTTGGTTGCTAAGATGAACATCCATGACAAATTAGGCAATCTATTGATTCTTTCGCGTCAGTCCTTTAACAAAAATATAACGAAAGAAGAAAAAGAAAAGCTGCTGACTGCTTGGAAGAATACGATCATCGCCTTTGAAAGTATGAAAGAAAATGAAAGCAATGACAGCTATGACGAACTGTTCAAAGCAGCTCAGGCTATCGGTATCCAAATCCATTTCAGCGGAAATAGACCAGAGAGCAGAAAAGCAAAAAAACTCACGATAAAAGCAGTCATCGAATGCATGACAAACACCATCAAACACGCTAAAGGAAATCAAGTCTATGTTTCTTTCAAAGAACGGCAAAGATTCTTAGATATTCAAATCACCAACAATGGAGAACAGCCTAAAGAAGAAATCAAAGAAGCGGGCGGATTATCCTCACTTCGTTCTCTCATCGAAAGAGAGGGCGGAAGTATGAAGATCAATAGTTCGCCACGTTTTGAAATGAATATCACCATAGAGAAAGGAGATCCCACCCATGACAGATGAGAAATACAAAGTGCTTATCGTTGAAGACCAGGCCATGCCAAGACAGTTATTCGAACACTTCATTGAAACTTCTTCCCATTTCACTTTGGCAGGAAGCATCGCTTCCGCCGCTTTCACAGAAGTCTACTGCCTATCAAGACCAATCAATCTCATCCTGATGGATGTCATCACAGAAGGCGGAGAGAACGGGCTTGATGAAGCCGAGAAGATCAAAAAGAAATTTTCAAAGATCAAGATCATCATCGTCACCTCGATGCCTGAATGCTCCTACATCGAAAGAGCAAAAAAGATCGGCATCGAAGGTTTCTGGTATAAAGAGACAAACGAACAGCCCATCATCGAACTGATGGAAAAAGTCATGAGCGGCGAGATCATTTACCCTACCGCTTCACACATTGTAAAGATTGGATTGACAGACAGTTCCAAATTTACGAAAAAAGAGTTGGAAGTCCTGCGCTATGTGACAGGAGGTTTTTCAAATATCGAAATATCAGAAAGATTGAATGTTTCACCCGGCGTCATCAAAAACCATATCGCCGATATGCTTCAGAAGACCGGCTTCCGTTCCCGCACACAACTCGCTGTCAAAGCCAGAGAATCCGGCATTGTCATCCTGAACAAAGATGATGAAATTCTCTGATTTCAGCACTAAAAATCTCCTAAAATATTGATTTTATAGATATTTTTGTCAAAAAAACATGGTCAGGGGTGCCAAATGGCACTTTTGCCGTGTTTTTCTTATTGTTAAAATGGTCTTAATGCGACATACGCAAAAAAGGAGAATACATATGAAACGCAAAAAGCTTATGACGACACTGCTTTTATCGCTCATGGCAACCTCTTTATTCACTTCCTGTGGAGAAAAGGAACATAATTTCTCCGCAAAATGGGAAAGCGATGAAAACTATCATTGGCATGTATGTCAGACGGATGGTCATACAGATACCACCGAAAAAGAAAAACATGTCCAGAACAACGGATCGGTGATTAAGGAACCGACAAGTACAGAAAACGGTCTGATGAAGTACGTCTGCATTACTTGTTTAAGAGAAACGACGGATATCATCGAAAAACTGAATGAGCAGACAAAATACACTATCACTTTCGATAGTAAAGGAGGCAGTGCAGTTAACAGTATTACTGCAGAAGCCGGTTCTGCAATCAATGCCCCTGACAATCCGACAAAGGCGGGGTATGAGTTTGTCGGCTGGTATGAAAGCAATGATTTCGGTGCCACTTTGAATGATACACCTTTTACTTTTTCTTATATGCCAGCCAGAGTCTTTACCCTCTATGCAAAATGGGGATTGGAAATCATTAAGGGAAAAACATTCAATCATACAGATTCAATCGTTACATTTTCATGCACAGATGAAGAAAAAGAAGAGTTCCTAAAGGGGGAAGAATTAACCGAAGAAGAGTTGGTTGCCATGAATAAGGCAGCGACTATCAAATTTGTCTTCGACGAAACGAAAGATATTGCAAAAACGTGTTTCGGCCTCAGTTATGAAGGAAGTTCCGAATATTACGAAACCGATATCTATTATAAAATTACCAATCAATCTATCTTGTTCTATGATACTGAAGAAGATATGAAAAAAGGAATTACTGCAACGAAATATGGTTTCTTCAAATCATTTACAGGAACTATCAGCAAAGATAAAAAGACAATGGTTTTCTCCGCAGAAAATGGCTTTGTGAAAATCGATCACATTCTGACTCTTGTCGGAGAAATCTAAAGACGATAAGACTTCGAACATGATTTTCCCAGAATATCAAGGAGGTAAATGTACTATTGGGAAAACAGAAATAAATAGTATAAAGAAATATGAAAAAGAAAAAGATATCCGCTTTAATTGCTGTCTTTGCTTTATTGACAGCAGGCCCGTTGACCGGATGTGGAAAGAAAGAAAGCACCACACCTGGAACAACACAGAAGACAGAGCAGTCTGTACACAATCACACCTTCTCAACGGCATGGGACAAAGACGAAACAAAGCATTGGAATACTTGTACTGATTCCTCTTGCAACGAGAAGAGAAATCTTGCGAACCACACCTTTGTCTGGACGGAAAAGACAAAAGCCGGCATTCATAAAGACAAAGTCGAAAAAGGTGTTTGCTCTATCTGCCAATACGAGACAGAAAGAACAATTGAGGGCACTGGTTTCCATGAATGGGGAACAGAATGGAAGAGTGATATCTCTGGTCATTGGCATGAGACAACTTGTACAGGCCATGCTCCGATGAAAAAGGATTTTGCAGAGCATCAGGGAACCTGGGCAGTCAAGACACCTGCCGCTTATCAGCAAGATAGAGTCGATGAAAGAACATGTGAAATATGTAACTTCCACGAAGTCAAAACAGTACCTGATACCGCTCTTACTCTGAAGCCGAGAACAATCACGGTCACCAAATCTGAATTTGTGTATAATACAAGACCTTATGAATTGAATGATTACATCGTAAGCGAAGATAAAGCCGGATTGAAAGTCGAATACAGGAAAAAAGGAGCAGAAGCCTATGAGGCCGTCGCACCGAGTACTGTTGGCGTTTATGAATACAAAGTCACCTTACCTGAAACAACAGAATATGAGGCCGGGGAAAAGACAGGTGAAATGAAGATTGCTCAATACGAGGTCAAATTGGATGTCACCTACTTTGAAAAGACATTAGGCGAGAATCTTGTCGATGATAAGATTCAACTCATAGAACAAGAGGTCAAGTTTGATGATAACACAACAAGAAAAGTTCATATCGTTGCCGATAAATCATATGATTTAGCCGGTATCAACGAGATTCCAACTTCTGCATTATCAATCGATGATGATAACTACGCTCTCAATATTCAGGATATTGAAAAGGTCACATTGAAAAACTATGACACTGCTGACTTTTATTGCGGTATCCATGATATCTTCACTTTCTCGGGAAGAGAAGATATCATGATTACAACAAAAATCGCTCGTGGCACACTCAATAAAGGCGATTCACTTTATATCCATGAAAATGGTAAGTCTATCACAGTTACTGGTATTGAGAAAGGAAGAGTAAAAGTAGAAAAAGCAACAGTAGGAGAAGAGGTTTCATTATTAGTTACTGGTGTTAAAAAAGAAGAAGTCGGAAGAGGTTATACAATCAGTAAGAAAGATACTCTGAAAGAGTATGATCTCTTGTATGGAAAACTCTACGTTTTCACAAAAGATGAAGGCGGAAGACACACACCTTTGATGGATAGCAAAAATGAAAGATATTTCCCCAATATCAGATTTAAAGATACCAATTCGGAAAAAACAGCAAGAATGTTCTTCCCTAGCGGAACAGATATGGTTGCTGGCGGAGAAACAGTTGAAAACGTCAAGTTCTATTTACCGACTTCTACTCCTGCTTTCGTCGGTCGTACCTTTACTCTCATAGAAAGCGAAAAAACGATTGCAAAAGTCGAAGTGACTGGTGTCCATAAACACGATGCCTACTATAGTCGTAACGGCACATGCCATGAGTGTAACCATTCTTCTGGATATTCTTTGAAGTTAGATAATTATGTTGCAGAAAAAGAATGCAAATTCATCGCAGACGAAACAAGACTATTCACTATCAGGCTTGATGCTACAGCCAGCGATGATGTGACCTACAGTATCACAATTTCTGATACCACGAATTTCTCAATGGTTGTCAGAAATGTCGTTGGCAACGCCGTAATTGCGTTATCTTCTAGCGGTACCCTCGTGATCGAGAAAAATAAATTTGAACTCATCGGTATCCATGTCACTGCAAAAAAATATGGAACTTGTAAAGTAAAAGTCGCCCGAGTAGTTTCAGTGTCCGCATAAGCTGACTCTTCGTAAATGAACAGGTGGAGGTGGCCTCCACCTGTTTTCAATTCCTTTTGGACTAAAAGCAAACAACATCGGATATTTTTGACAAGCAGGACAGACTCACATTCTTGGTGTTGTCATTCTATACTGAAATGATGAAACAGTCTGTATCATTCTTTTTCATTATAACTTCTTTTGCCAACTTCTTTTCCCACAAACATAGTAACACCCTTTTGTTCAATAGAAAGAAAAGCCGGAACAATCGTTATCAAAATCGAAAAAGCAAAGATGATCAAAATGATTCTTGAACATGTGAGTAGATCAAAAAAGAAGCAAGCATAATTATTGTAAAGGAAACAGCACTAGTCAAAACACCAAGAATAATTTCAGTTCTTAATTGAATACTTTAATGTTTGAAAACGTTGATAATAAAGCTTGCGAACCTGTAACTGACGCATAAACGCGAGACGAAAAACAAGCAAAATAAGTGCGTTTCTCTGAATTTGTGACGGATAAAATTTTTCTTCCCTCCTGTGCCCTCAACCTTAATGACTGGCGTTCTCAAACATTAGAATAGCCAGTAAAGAAATGCTGTTCCAAAAACATACCGGAGGAAGTCCCGGGAGTCCTCATCCAGAAGAACGAAAAGAAGCTGACCGCCCTCGAGAACAAGAGAAAGAAGCTCGTCGATTTGAAGCTCTCTCCCATCGAAAGCATGGTCAAGGAGGGGAATGAAATTAAGGAGTTCAACCGCCACCTATTCGAGACGATGGTCGAGAAGGTCATCGTGGGAGAAGGAGACGACCCCTACAAGATCAAGTTCTTCCTCAAGACGAAGCAGCAATACAACGTCAATGCGGCCGAGTACATCCTCAAGAACAAAGTCGGCAAGACAATCAAAGAAATTACGTATCAACAACAAGCAACCGACTCTGCAAAACAGGAAGTAGACAAATTCAGCAGCACATGTGGAGTGCATCACGTTGCTACGCCGAAAAGACGTCAAAAATAGCTAAAAAAGGCTTAAAAAACATCAAAATCGGCACATTTTAGATAACGGAGAGGCGATGAACCTCTCCGTTTTACTGCCGAAAAGCGGTTAAAAGGACCAAAACGAGATATCGACCACTCAAAAATTCAGTCAAGCTAGTTTGGGGGAATATTTCAGGTTATCCTTGGAACCATCCAAAGATCTTTGGAGATATGATTGAATCGATTTTCTCTGCTGGAAGCGAAAATCGGCCATTGGGATATAAAATGCTGCCAAAATGGCTTGCAATCCGCAGGATTTCCTTAGGGGTTCTAGAGAACAAACGCATCAATGGATTTTTTTATTAGGCAGCAGCCTCTGATTTAAAAAATACCTGTGCGGGCAATCTGTTTTATTCCCAACTTCCAATAATATTTGGTTGGGAATAAAAGGAGCGTGACTTACTTCAAATATGGTTGGAAGACGGAATTGATTAACTGGGACCTATATTTTATTGCTCACTTATTGACGATTTATGAGCAATAAGCCTCAAATAAGGAATTGTAACCTTGATAAAATCCTGTTCGATTAAGAAAGCCTTTTTACCAAGCCAATACTATCAATCAGCAAAATCAATTTATTAGCAACAAAAACTTATCAAGAAGTGCAAGTACACCTATGCCAACTGATTCGCATGACTATCCGGTTGGAAGAATGTTAGAACTACAAGAAGGATCAAATATTGTCACTGAAGATTTAAGCATTATAATTTAAAATAATTATAGAAAGGAGCCTTGCATTATGTTAGAAGTGAAAAATTTAACAAAGCAATATAAAAAAAGTGATTCTATAGCTTTAAATTCCTTTTCTTATTCTTTCAATGAAACAGGTCTATATTTGATTACCGGAAGAAGTGGGTCCGGTAAAACAACTCTACTCAATATATTATCCGGGCTAGATTCACAAACATCTGGTGATTTATTATTTAAAGGAACTAAAATAAATAAATCAAATTATGACAATTATAGAAATAAAAATGTCGGAATAGTTTTTCAGGATTTAAATCTCATCAACGAATTATCTATTAAAGATAATCTATCTTTAGCTTTTGATTTAGCTAAATCACATTATGATAAATCAGTAGTTGAGGATATATTAAAAAAAGTAAATCTTCCCGATAAATCAGAATCATTGGATAAATTGTTATCTAGACATCCAAACGAATTATCTGGAGGTCAAAAGCAAAGAATAGCAATAGCTAGAACACTAATTAAAGATCCGGATATATTATGTTTGGATGAGCCAACCTCTTCATTAGATAAATCTAACGCAACAGATTTAGCTAAATTGCTCGGTGAATTATCAAAAGAGAAATTGATAATCGTTTCAACTCATGATTTAGATTTCTTTTCCAAATACGCTATTTCTACAATCGAATTAGAAGCAGGTAATATTTGCAAAATAACAAATAATGAAGGCTTAAATAACACCGATTCAGATATCTTTAAAGATAAAAGCAATAAAGAGACTAAAGATAAAAAACATGGGTTATTATCAATAAAAAATAGTTTTAAGTTGAGTCTACAATCTATTGCCAAATCAAAGATTAGATTATTCACATCTTTATTCATAACAATTATTTCAACCGTTGCAATGACATTGTTCTTATCCATAATTAATGCCGATCAAAACAAAATCTTTTTAGATAAGCAATATCAAACAACATCAAGAATGGCTTTTTTAGAAACAAGATTTCAAGGGTATTCTCCAGATGGTGATTTCGTAGATACTTCTATAACTCCTAATACAGAGCAGAAAGAGAAATTAAATTCAAATACTAAAAATGTATTCCAAATGACAAGAATGAAAGGTGGTTATTTACAAGCATTTGGAACGAGTTCATCTAATTTGGACAGTTTAACTAAATATGTACTTAAAGACTCATCTTCACAAAGTCAAATAGCAATAGAATTAGATCCTGATATCAATCTTTCTTATATAGGATTTGAAAAAGCTACTGAGAATAGTAGACTTCCTCAGACTTATGATGAAATTGCCTTGCCCGATACATTAGCTTACGGCTTAATCAAATATGCGCATATCTATACATTTGATTATGGAGATGGGAAAAATACATTTGAGGGATCAAAGAATTACGATGAATTAATAGGCAAGACCCTATGTGGATATAAGATTACTGGTGTATTTAAAATTGATGACTTGCCATCTATCCTATTAAATACAAGCACTAATCTCAATAAGGACTGCAAGGAGTTATTAAAAGGGAGCTCAATTTGTTGCTATCCTTATCTAAAAGCTGGATATCAAGAAGAAGTTTACAAAGAGCCTAACCTCTCTTATACATATATCTATCGTTTATCAGGTGACATCAATGAGGATTTAAGATTTATCCAATCATTAAATGTCAAAGATGAAAATGGCCTTAATTACTATGCCGTTATAAGGAACAACTATTATTCATACGATTCTTTGACTAATTTCAGATATGGAACCACAGGAAATGTAATTACTATAATCATATGCGCTTTATTAACTATAGCTATTCTAATGATTATAAATTTGTGCTTCGCCAACACTAAAAAGAATGAAATCAGAGCTGGAATATTAAGGTCTATGGGATGTACAAAATTAGGAATTATCCAACTGACTATAACTGATTCCTTATTGATTTCCTCGATTATATTTTTATTTGATTTAATCGCATTAGGAATAATATTCCCAATTTTGAATAATTGGATTATGCTCAACTATTTCACTTTCAATATATTCAATATCGGATTATTACTAGCAGTGATAATCGGAATAGGACTTATAACCTCATTGATTACTTGTATCAAAGCGTTGAAGAGCAAGCCGATTAAGATTATTAAAAATTTATAAAGACAAAAAAATAAAACTCAGCCGAAAATTACGGCTGAGATTTTATTCTCTTTAAATATACAACTTATAATTAACTATTGAAGTTTAAGGTATTCATCACCTTGTTTCCATTAGAATCAGTGATTGATAAGAGACAAGCTGTAAAATAATTTTTGTCATTCCAATTACAGACAGCAACTTCCATAGTGTAGGTCTTAGTATCATCTTCATAAGGTTTGATCCATCCATACTGGCCTGCAGCATTAGTGCAATAAAGACACATTTCACTATCGCCATCCTTTAAATAGGCATTTGAATAATTTTTGGTTGCAACAAATTTCAAACCGGCAGTAATAACATATACCTCGGCAGTATGATAATTATCAGCAACAGGTAAAGCTATCAAATCAGCTAAGGTCTTGCCTTTAATAAACGAGGCTGTTGAATAATCCACATTTCCAAACTCATTTTTAACTATTTGACAACCAGTCATGCAACGCTCAAAATAGGAAGGAGTACCTTTACGGGAGCTAGCAAACAAATCTCTCTTTCCTTTGATATAAACTGTTTGACCTATTTGAAGTCCTTCTAATTCATCCCTTGAATTCATAACTACTGCTAAGCTTCCGGTGTCATCTATCAAGTAGAATCCGTCCTTGTTTACTAAAGAAGGTCCTATGACACCTTTTACTAATAATTCAGTATCTTTACTAGCATCAATTGCAGCTTTAACATTAACTGCTGAACTCACATCAACTGGCTTAGTAATCTTTATATCCATAGTCTTAGAAAAGTCTGTTTGACCATCCAAATGACCAGTGACAGTAATGGTTGCTGTTCCTTCAGTTCCATTATTAACATGGAATATAACCTTACCATCCTCGCCAGTTTCAAAATAAGCTAAATCAGTATTGTTAGAAGAATAAGACAAAGTAGCTGTTCCAAAGTTCAATAAATCAGATGTTACTGAAGTGAGCATTTCTTTCTTAGGGTCTGCACTATAGGATGTATCAAATTGCTCTAATCCATAATATTCGACAGCAAACTTAGGAGCTTCTGCTTTATCGAATTGATAATTATTGTTATCTTCAATCTTGATAGGAAGGAATCTAAATAAAACTCCAGTAGAAGTTGATTTTGCATTTAAGGCTGTGTAATAGACAGAACATATCTTTCCATCATATTGATCCATCCAAGCAAAATCTTTACCATCACATGCAGTATAAACATAGCTTCCTGTCTTACCATCTAAATCATCGATGTAATAATTAACAAAGCTCTGTCCTTCTTTTTGAACTCTCTTGATGAGTGCATTGCTGTGATAAATCAAGGAAGTAATGTTGTCAGAAGGAGAAGTTTCAATAACTTCTTTGACTATCTTTTCTTGAGCAAATGACAAATCCAAATCATTAGTCGATTCATCATTGGATAATAGATGTCCATCGATCAATTGACAGGCTCCTTTATATCCAAACTTTTTGGCAGAACTAGCTTCTTTAGAAGGAATAAACATTGTCTTCTTAGCTAAAAGAGTAATCTTGTTTCCTTCGGAAACTGCTGTAGCAATCTTGCTATCATAGACATATATGGAGCTATTATCACCGACGATTATGAATCCATTAGGCTTCATTCCACTAGCAAATGTGATTCTAGAGACTACACCAGTAACCTTAACCAAAGAATCTACAGCAGCTTCTCTAGCTTCACCTATAGTCATTTCTGTGTAGTCATCTTCACTCCAAGAAGGAGTTCCTTTTGTAAATTCAATAATCCATCCGCTCTTTATTTCAGGAGTTTTGCTTTTGTAGTTTTGAATTGTTCCATAAAGTAAGACTGTATCACCTTCTACAGGTTTCTCATCTAATTCACTGTATCTCTTTGCACCATCAGAACCATATGTACCATAAACGGACAATGTTCATGTTGAATCTTCGATAGTCATAGAACCATAACTAGCATTATCGATAGATTTAATTTTAGCTCTAACATAGTATCTTTCAGTTGTGGCACTACCATCACTAGGCATCATAGCTATCAATTCAGCTATTGTATAAATCTTCTTTTCATCTTCATTTTTAGATGAATTATTTTCATCTGTGCTAGGCTTGCTGGAAGGAGCTGAGGGAGTAGAAGGTGTAGTAACATTACCAGTATTAGATGGAGCATTAGTATTATTGCCTTCTCCACAAGATACTAAAGTTGCACAAGATAAAACGGATAGAAATAAGCTGAGAAATTTACGATTCTTTTTCATTTTCTTTGATTTTTCCTCTAGGTAAATTAAAAGTAGTTGTAATCTCGACAAATGCATATTATCAAACGCAAAAAATTGTTCTATAAAGAATCCTTTTCTAATATTTTAATAATAAGCATTTTTGAATTTAAGAATAGCGTTGCTAATCTCAAACTCACACAAAAAAACACAACGCTTAAAGTATAAAGAATTTCTTAAGAAAAAGTAATAAAAGCACTTTCAAAAAGCGACCTACGTTTTCGTTTTTACTAGATACTCTATTAGTAAATCAAATGATTGATTTTAGATATTTTTGACTAAAGTCTTATTCTTCCACTTGCCTAACTTCCATCTAATTTCAAATATTATTCCTCTAACACATTCATCCAAACAAGCACCGATAAAAGCTCCATATATTCCTAATTTAAAAACAATGCATAATAAAGCTGATACTCCAACAGTCAAAGCCCAACTTGTAAAGATTGAAGTCAAAACAGGAAATGATATATCACCTGCTGTTTCTAATCCTTTGACATAGACTAGGTTAGTAGCTCTTCCTTGATCCAATACTATATCTATCAACATGCAATAAACAGCGACAAGTCCTATATCGTGTTGTGTAAATCCTTCTATATTGGTAGAAGGATCAGCTATGGCTTCTCCCATCAAATAATAAAAGACAAAATAGGCTATAGCAGTTATTAGCAAAGACATTATGAATGACACAGTCCTAGCCATAACACCTATATCTTTGACTAGTCTCTCCGTCTCATTTTTCTTGCCTTCACCTACTAATGTTCCTTCGACAACTTGCATAGCAGTAGCAGTTCCACTAGCAAACAAATAGATGATGGAAGTGAAAGTCATGATATAGCTTCTTAGATTTTGCATTAAAACTGAGACAGACAAATTAACTATTATCATCAAGACTAATTGAGAAAAGTTATAAGATAAAGTCTCTCCTGCTGTAGGTAACCCAATAGTCAAAAGTCTTTTGAACAATTGTTTTGGAAAAGGTCTTATTCCTTTGAATGACAAAGAAATAGATACATACTTGACGTAGAATACTAGAGAAAGAATAAATCCGACACTTCTAGATATCAAAGTAGATAATCCTACCCCTATCAATTTTTGAATGGAATCTAAAGTTCCATCAGGAAAAGCCCATAATGTTATTGCGACACCTATAGCATTAACAACATTTGTAATCACAGCTATCAGCATAGGTTGTGTCATTTTCTTGTTAGCTCTTAAGAAAGAAGACAGTACTTGATTCAAAGCCAAAAATATTATCGATGCACCACTCACATATTGATACATGACTGCACAAGGGAAAACATTATCTGCCACTTGCATCATCCTAAACAAAGGATTAGCTAATCCAATCACCAATGAACTGACAACTACTCCTAAAATAAAGTTAACCCAAAAAGACAATGAATATACTTTATTCAATAATTCATTGTTTCCACTTCCTTTCAATTGAGTTATCAATATCAAGGAAGAAGTCGAAAAGACAGAGAAAGAAACGATAAAGATATTGGATATTTGATTTGCTTGACTTACAGCATTAGAAGCTATTGGAATTCCAGCTAGCATAAATTGATTTATATAGCCCATGGCTACACTCAATATCAGTTCCAAAAATACAGGAACTGCTAATTTGACAATATCTTTATTTCTTTTAAAAACCTTAAATATGTTCATTTATAGTAAACACCTAAATATAAATACATATTTAGTTTAAGACTAAATTTCTAAAAAAAGAATAACCAAATTCAAAAAGCAATATCTATAAAGTGATGAAAATCAAATCCAATTAATAAAAATTGATATATAGAAAATATATAAAAAAGTCACCCGCATAACACGGATGACTTTATAGCATAAGACTAATTATTATTTATTGTCTGATTCGGCTTTTTCTTCAGCTTTTATCTTTTTAATATCTAAGGTGATTACAATTCCACCCCAAACTAAGATGACACCTAACATTCCAAAGATATATGCATAGTTGATCCAAAACCACTTAGGAGCAGTTTGACCAATTACAGTACCTTGCATGGAGTTTGAATTGACAATGCTGTAACAGACATCCTTCAAGACTCTTCTCAAGACCAATTGATCGCCTATGCTGGATTCATCATAATTCCAAGCTGATGAAGCCATAGTAGCCAAATTCAAATCACCACCAGCATATGCTTCTTGTCTTGCATCCATATAAGTAGGAATCGTGTTGAAGTCACAGATGACAGCTCCATTGAATCCCCACTCATCTCTAAGGATAGTAGTCAACAAACGATAATCACCACCAGTCCAACAAGTTCCGATTCTGTTGAAAGATGACATCATTCCCAATGTCTTTCCTTCCTTGACTGTGATTTCGAAAGGTCTCAAATAGATTTCTCTCAAAGCTTGCTCAGTAATCCAAGAACAATCACCAGAAATAGAACGATGCGTCTCTTGTTCATTAGCAGCGAAGTGTTTGACAAATGTTACTATTCCTTTACTTCTGCAACCTCTCACTTCAGCAGCTCCAACCTTTCCAGAAAGAAGAGGATCTTCTGAGAAGTATTCGAAGTTTCTTCCTCCGAATGGAGACCTATGAATATTCATAGCAGGAGCGTACCATCCAGTGTAAGGAGTAGATCCGTTTCCAATCAATCCCTCTTCACCGACAGCAGCACCAAATTTAGAAATGAGTTCATCATTCCAAGTGGATGCAACAGTTACACCACAAGAATATGATGCAGTCTTCTCAAACAAACCAGGATTGATGAAGCTAGTCCAACCGACAGGACCATCAGCACAAGTCACAACAGGAAGACCAACACTATCAACACCTGCAATCTTATAAGCAGCTGTATTATACATGTTGGCAACTTCTGTCAAGTTCATTTGATCCAACAATCTGTCCCATCTCTCATCATCAAATGAGACTTCTCCAACCCATTCGCCACGAACTTTATTTCCTTCTTCATCGACTACATAATTACCATCGGCATCAAGATTATCCTTATACAATAAATCATAAATTGTATATAACTTGGTATCATCTACTGTAGGATAATCGAATTGAGGATCATTATCGTAATCGTTAGGATTATTAGTAGATTTATCATTCAATTTGTCTATAAAGTCTTGATTGACAGTTCTTTCTTCTTGAGTTCTGGGAGATGGAAATGTTCCTTCCCAATCTTTTCTAGAAAGAATAGTCTTCAATTGATAATCACTATTAAATGATGCATCTTCATTATCAGTATAAAGATTCTTGACTTCAGTTCCAGTCACAGGATCTTCAGCATATTGATAATTATCAGCCAATTCCATATCGAATGATCTTATGCTTTCATGTGAATTCTTGTTGAAACTCAATGAATAAGTCCCAGCATCCAATTCAAAGCCTTTAAATCCATTATTGTTGGCATCATTATAGTCATATGAAGCCATGTAGTAAGGATTGATATCAATCGATACTTTTTCACTAGCACCAGGCTCTAATAAGCCAGTCTTGGCATATCCAATCAATATCTCATAAGGCTTTTCGATTTCACCAGTTTTATAAGGAGCTTTAGCATAAACTTCTACTACGTCTTTACCTGCGACACTTCCTTCATTTTTTACCTCAACTTCAACAGTAAATTCACTAGTTGGATCAAGTGTAGAAGGAACTGTTGTAGCATCGACACTCCATGAAAATGTCGTATAACTCAACCCATATCCGAAAGGATATACTACATTGGCATTGTACCAATCGTTACCATCAGTAAAACCACGTGTCTCATAATAACGATATCCTACATACTCACCTTCTTCATAATCAGCAAAATAGTAGAGCTTAGCTTGATCACCAATCATATATTGATCACCAAGTCCACCTTCAGTATCAAAATCGTTATTTACAGAAAAGTTTTTCCAAGAAGGCATTTTCTTGAAATCAGTAGCATAAGTATCGACAGTCTTTCCACTAGGATTTACATCTCCGGCAATGATTTCACCTAAAGCTTTGCATCCAGAATTTCCTGGGTATCCAATAGAAATAGCAGCATCAATCTTAGATGGATCAATCGTATATCCTTTTTGAGTGACATATTTAGCATTTTCTTCTAAGAATCCCAATTCCATAGCAGATCCAGAGTTGATTACGACGATGACTTTTTTAAATCCGCCATTGGTTACTGCAACGATCAAATCTTCTTCGTTCTTGTCTAATTGAAGATAGTGGTCATCACTCTTTCTAGCACCTTCCACACCATCCATGGTCATAGGAAGATCCATACCCTCTCCACCGATTCTAGTAAGAACTATAACAGCGGCATCTTGATAATTCTTGTAACTATCTTTTACTTCATTTGTATAAGAAGACTGAGGAGTTTCACCAGTTTTCAATGTGACTGGTTTTCCTGAATCCAAGTCGCCAGAAGCTGAAGAACGTCCTTCTCCTGAGAGTTTGTTATTGTGATAGAAATTCTCAAGTGTTGGGTTGACTTCAAATCCGGCATTTCTTAAAGATTCGTTAACACCGATAAAATCTCCACTAGCAGCACCTGAACCAGATCCACCGATTGCGATGTTGTCAGAATTCTTTCCAAAGACAGAAATTTTAGAACCTTTGGCTAAAGGCAAGGCATTGTTCTTGTTTTTCAACAAGACCATTCCTTCTTCATTCAATTTAACGTTAACATCGTCAGCATTAGCTTTGCTTTCGTCTTTGCTGTTAAAAGACTTCACATAAGCTGACTGTTCACCTTCTTTAAAGATAGGATCAGCGCCACCCAAAGCAAAGTCCAAAACATCGGCCAAAGCTATATTCAATACGATAGGTACAGCTATTACAGTAGCTAACAAAACACCGGAAGTTATAGACCATATTTTGAAGCTATTCTTTTTCCATAGTTTTTTTATCATCATAAGAATTAATTCCGTTTTTTAGTAGTTCTTAACAGGATAACCTTTGACATTGTCCCACTCAGCAACAAAGTCATCGCCGCTCAAAGCAATATAATCGAGCAAGGGTGCATGAGCAGCCATTGTTGTACCGCTGATATCATCAGAGTTATTGGTCATAAATGTAAATTCATTGTTTCCAACCTTGAGATCAACAGTTCCCAATGTAAATTCCTTGAAAGGTTCAGGATCAGTAGTATCACCAACTCTTGCAGGAACATTACTGAAAGTGATGGTTCCATAATCCAAAATCTTTCCGTTGGCCATGATTTGATAATTATCTTTATTGTAAGAATAGTTTTCAATCTCTTGAGACATACTAGCCTTCAAAGTGACAGTCTTTGCAACATCGGAAATGATTTCGAACTTGAGAGTATTTCCTCTCTTATACATATAAGAGACAAACTTATCTCCGGAAGCGTTGAATCCAGGCTTGGTAACAATTGCACCAGCTTCAGTAGTGGTTCCAGAAAGTCCAGCTCCAATTATTCCAGTGAAGTCAATATCTTCAGCTTCAAACTTGTATGTTTGTGCTCCAACATATTCAGTTGTAGAACGTTTCCAATTAGCTGTCAAAGTCAAATCACCGGTAACATTAGTGGTGAAATCATAATCAGCACCGGTGGAAGTCACCCAGCCGCCGAAGTCATATCCTTTTCTAGAAGGATCCACCGATATCTTAGAAACAGGCTTTCCAGATTCAACTTTCAAAATTCTAGTCTCAGGAATTGCACCATAATGGTTGTAATTAAATGTGACATTGTAGGTAGTAGCACCTTCAGTCAACCATTTCGCATATAAAGTAATAGCAGAAGTGACTGAGCTATTCCAATCAAAAGCTAAAGTCAATTGAGAATCAATGTACCATCCATCAAATGTATATCCACTCTTTGTAGGGTCAGCAGGCTTCTCGCCTTTGCTTCCATCTTCGACTGTTAAATTAGAGACTTCACTTCCTTCATTAGTTTCAAATGTGATATCGAATGTTTGCTTGGTGACAACGATATTTCTCAAAGTAGCATTCTTTCCACCAAAAGTAATTTTTATAGAAGCGTTTGCGTTGGTAACAGTAGTATTCAATGTCGTATAAGTGATTCTAGAGTCAGTCATATCGAGCTCAGCAGTTGACTTGTTTTTATATGTGACAGTCAAAACACCACCTGCAGGATCGAAAGTTTCACCTATCTTATAAGACATCTTGGTAGGATTAGTCTTTACAGCAATTTTAGATACATTCTTATCACTGACTTCAGTATCAGTTTTTCCTCCAGTATCTTTACCAGAACCAGTATCAGGCTTAGGTTCTACTGAAGCAGTATTGTTAGTCTTATTAGATGGCTTAGCTGAATCATTGTTTCCTCCACAGCTAGCCAATGAGAACATACAAGCCAATAAAGCTAAAATCTTTAAACTATTTTTTTTCATTTTTTCCTCCTGGTTCATCTAATGAACCTGATTACAATCAAATTTTAAGAAAAGGCTTTCAATTAGTGACAAAAGTGCCAAAACTTGTACTCGTGAAGACAAACTTGGCAACACCCATAAATAAACAATTGACCTTGACGAAACATCCGCCAAGGTCAATTTATTATTCATAGAAAGCGGATTAGGCTACTGTGAAAGTGATAGTTCCGGTGTAATGGCACTCAGTTGGAGTTCCAGCGAAAATCCATCCGGACATATAAGCATTTGTATAGTATGTGAGATCGACATCGACAGTGTAAGTTCCACTAGCCAAAGTACCTTCCAAGGTGTAGTAATCGACTACATCATAGTTGGACTTGTTAGCCTTACCCATGACTGACTTCTCATGCTTGACAGCAGTAAGTCCTGCAGGAATCTTGGTGAACTTATAGTCATAAATCTTGCTATCTTTTGCTGTAGCAGCATCGATAGTGATGATATCTGAAGCAGTCTTATCTTCATTTCTTTGATGCCATGAATCATCGGCAGGATCTTGATATGCATTGACGATCAATCCATTCATTGACATACCCCAGAACTTTGCACCAGGTACTTCTGTGAAGTAAGCCAATGCAGGTACTTGAACCTTCATAGACATAGGCTTGTTAGCTTCATAAGTTGCAGCAGACTTGCCAGTAGACATAGCATTTCCATCGACATGGATAGCACTCTTTACATTGACAGTGATGTTAGCGGTAGAAGAAATCCAGTTATCTTGGTTGACTTTAGCTGAAATAGTGACAGTTCCTTCTTTGGTGGCCTTACCACTTATGACCTTACCATTGACTAAGGAGAGACCAAACTCAGCCAATTTTCCCTTTTCAGTATCATCGATTGTGAATTGGATATCACCAGAAGCGATAGATACAGAGTTGTTGACATTATATTCGGCATCGACTGAGAATACAGCACCTGCAGAGATTCCGTTCTTTACAGTTGTCGAATTAGCTCTAGCATATAAAGCACGTTGAGCTTTTCTTCTTACAGCGAAGTAGAATGAAGGATTCTTCTTATCATCGGTTGAGGAGGAAGCTGAAGCTTTGGTATAAACCATCTTTTCGGTCTCATTCCATGTACCATGGTCCATTGCATTCTTAGAATAAGTAGAAGATTGTCCTAAAAGCTGGTCAGATCCTGCATAAGCCATGAGGTTTACAGGAACATAATCCTTAGCCCAAGCATCTGTACATACATCAGCCTTGCTATCCCATTCATCACGGAGCAAGTATTGGTGTACTGCATAAGATTCGGCAGTTACTGCAAATCCGATACGGTTGAATGAAGACATAACACCCATGGAGTTTCCATACTTCAATGCCCATTCGAATGGCTTCAAGTATTGCTCACGCATAGCTTGCTCAGTTACAAAGGTGCAAACACCACCATAATCGGCACGATATGATTCCTGATCGTTCAAGAAGAAATGCTTTACATAGGAAATCAATCCTTTAGAAGAAGCACCTTTGACGACAGCCGCAGCAAATCTTGCAGCGTGCCATCCATCTTGTGAATAGTATTCGAAGTTACGTCCAGCGAATGGTGAACGATGAGTATTCATAGCAGGACCAGCCCATTGAGAAAGTCCAACCCAAATTGCATCGTTTCCAACCATACGTCCCATCTTTTGACCTAATATAACATTGAATGTCGCAGCAAGAATAGGAGCTGAAGTAAACAATGTTCCACCTCTAATTTGGACAGGACCATCAGCATAGCTGTTGGCATCCATTCCTATGGCATCAATCTTGGTCATGTTAGGACCACTAGTGGCATCACCAGATACGATGTCTGACATTTCCTTCCAAGTCAATTCATTCATCAACTTAGACCACTTTTGTGAACCTTCATCAGTTCCTTCGACGACTTCTCCATTTTCATCGATCTTCAAATCTTGATAATCGACACCAGAAAGTTCGGCAAGCTTGATATTGTTCTTCTCGCCTTGGTTCCATGAAGAGGGTACAGAATTGACATACCAAGGATCAGCTTCCGATAATTCGTAATGATTGTAGACATCCTGATCATCGAGACGTGCAATTTGATTAGCTGTCAAAGTACGATCAGCAACTGAAGCAGGCTCAGGTTGTTTCAATCCAGTTGCTCTAGAGATCGAATGGCTGAGCAATGATTCTGATGTGGAATTGTAATCATCATCTTGAGAGAAGATAGGAGTGATTTCTTTTCCAGTCTTATAATCGGTGGAAAGCTCTAATGCAGTAGGAACTGCGGCAGTATATGAAAGAACTTGAGTGTGTGAATCTCTGTTAGCTGAAATTGTGTAATTTCCAGCTTCCAATTCATATCCGACAAAACCATTGCCGTTGGCATCATTCCAGTCATAAGAAGCCATATCCTGAGCAACAAAGTCGATTGTGACAATGTCAGACTCGCCAGGTTGAAGTAACTTAGTCTTTCCAAAGTTGACGAGGTTATTAGAAGCTTTCTCGATTCCACCCTTGGTGTAAGGGGCTGAATAATAGACCTGTACAACATCCTTACCAGCTACATTACCAGTATTGGTAACTTTGACTTGAACTTCAATAGTTTGATTGCCTTTGGTGATTGCAGCATCAGTTATTCCTTGCCACTCCCAATCGAAGGTGGTGTAGGAAAGTCCGTATCCAAATGGATAAAGAACTTGCTCTTGATACCATTTCTCACCAGTCTGTCCACCCATATCAGTAGCAGCTGTCTCATAGAATTTATATCCGTTGTAAATACCTTCTCTGTATTCGAGATCGGCATAGTTAGTCATCTTTCCGCTTTCATCATAGAAGAAGGCGTTCATTCTAGAGCCATCAGCATTCTTGTTTTGGGTCTGCCATCCTAAGTTTGTAAAGGAAGGATCCTTGGTGAAATCCTTAGTCCAGATATCGGATGTATGTCCAGAAGGATTGACAACACCTGTTAAAATTCTTCCGATAGCTTCAGCACCATTGTTTCCAACTCCACCGACCCAAAGAATTGCATCGACACCCAAGTTGGAATCGGTCTTCTCTTCGGCCAATTCAGGAATTTGCATAATATTAGAAGAGTTGATAACAACAATGACCTTGGAGAAGTGTTCCTTGACGTGGTGAACCAAAGCCACTTCGTTGTCATCGAGTTGCAACACGTGATCATCGGGGTTTGCATGATCTTTCACTTGGTTAGTTGCTAAGTCCTTGTTCTCAGTTCCTTGTCTTGAGAAAGTGATGACTGCAGCATCGCTGTATCCATAATAAGAAGCGATAGTAGAAGGAGTGTAGTCGGATACAGGAAGCTCATTATTAATTGTTCCTAATGTGTGATAGGTGTTATAAAGATTGACAGTGACAGGGTTGACTTCAAGACCTGCATCTTCCAAAGACTCTACAAGACCCGTGTAGGCAATTCCGTTATTGCCAGTTTTTCCAGCACCAGATCCACCACCAGCAGTAACGAGGTTGACTGATGCCATTCCAAACAAAGTAACCTTCTTTTCATAAGAAGCTAAAGGTAATGCATTGTCAGCATTTTTGAGCAAAGTATCACCTTCGGCAGCTATGTCGATAGCTAATTCCTTAGCAGATTTTTGCTCGTCAGCAAAACTTCCATAATCGAAATAAAACTTTCCCTTTGCATCTTTGTCACCGGTGGAAGTTCCATCGGGATTGACTGTTCCAGGCTCTAATGAGTCTACATCATGTTCAGAATCACTAGTTCCACTTGAGTCCCCACCATTTCCAGATGAGCCCTTGTTATTAGAAGGGGTACTTGGATTAGGTGAAGGATTAGTTGAAGGATTAGTGCTTGGGTTGCTGTTGCATCCAATTAACATTGTTGTTAATCCGAGCAAAGCAAGTAATTTGAAATTTGTCTTCATTTTGTTTCCAAAAAGACTATTTGTCTTTTCCTTTCCGGTTGATTATCCTCAAATCTATATGTAGGAATCTTGCAACCGTTTACATTGTATTTTTACAAAGGGAAGATAGAAACTGTCAATGTTGGTCGAAATGTTTATCATTTGAACTATTTATGCAAATTCGTTCAAAAAACATACTAATTTTAGAAAGGTGTAAACCCTTTTATAATAATGGCAAGAGGATGAAAAAAATGACTAAAAATATATTTGAAAAAGTCAACAATTCTAAATTATATATACATATCATTAATATTATACAAAGAAAAAGTTGTTTCTATGGATATTATGTAATATGTCCAAGCAAATAATTGAGCTTTCTTTAATCGAAGAAAGAAACTGTGAGTTGATCATAAAGACCTTCTTGGATTTGACTGATAGCAAAAAAGTCGAATCTATAAAAGTCAATGATGTCATTCAAGAAAGCAAGATATCCAAAGGTACTTTTTATAAATACTTTTCAGGAAAGACTGATCTCATAAATAAAAGTGTAGATTGGCTAGCTTTTGAATTGAACAAAAAGATATTAAAGCCTTTGATATCAGAAGATTTCTCTGATGAGATCATTTTGAATACCGCAACTAAAATAAATGTCAATAAAAGAATTTACAAACAAGTCACTGATTTGTTTGTAGATAAATCCTTTGTCGAATCCAAGCTGATGATGTCATCAGGATTAGATAATAAGCATATCCTCACAACAAATCGAATCCTACTATTCTACTTAATAAATCTCTTCAAAGAAGAGACAGACTGTACCCCTTTAAAACTAAAAGAGACAATTAAAATTTGTCACAAAGAACTGAGAAGAAGTCTTAAACAAATAGAAGGAGTTAGAAAAAATGATTGAAATAGCATTAGTAGAAGATAATCCAAACGATAGAGATAACCTAATAAAAGCATTAGATAGATTCTCTAAGGAAGAAAATGAGCCTATTCATATAACACATTTCTCTACCGGAGAAGAGTTTATAGCTAAGTTCAAAGCTATTTATAATGTTATCTTCTTGGATATAGAATTAGGTGGAATGAACGGAATGTCTATAGCTCAATCCATAAGAAAAGTAGACAATTCAGTATTCATAATATTCTGTACCAACATCGCAGCACTAGCTATAAAGGGTTATAAATACAACGCTTTGGATTACTTCATAAAGCCTGTGTCTTATGAAGACTTAGTGTTGAGAATGAAAAAAGTAGTAAGAAGTGTTAAAGATAGTCAAAGAAAAATTAGCTTTCCTATAGAAGATGGAATCCAAGTCTTATTAGTCAACGAAATCATCTATATCGAGTCTTTTGGGCATGACACAATCTATCATACAAAAGATAAAAATATAAAAGCTAAAGAGAGAAGAAGCATGAAATCCATAGAAGATGAATTAGGACCTCTTGGATTTTCTAGATGCAATGTAAGTTACCTGATAAACCTCAGATATTTAGTTAGGCTCAAAAATAATGATGTGATTTTATATGATGGAGAAACATTATCGATCTCTAGAAATAGAAAGAAAGATTTCTTAAATGATTTCTTTGCTCACCTAAACAAAAATGGAGGAATATCTCAATGACGGCCGATCAAGTATATGGACTGATCGACTTTCCTTTGTTTTTAATACTAGGGGAGTCTTTAATAGATCAATATTTTCCTAGAAGAAACTACTTTTGGATACGAGCTGTTATTTGTTCCATCGCTGTCATCGCTTTTAATTTCCTTAGAGATTTCAGTTATGTTCCTATAGGTTGGCTCAATTCAGCTATCCTAATGTCTTTTCCCTTGATGACATTCACATTGTCTCTAATAGGATTGAGCATTTGTTTTAAAGCTACTATTCCAAGTATATTGTTAGCTGGAACTGTAGGATATTGCATTCAAAACTTCTCCTATTGCTTGATGTCGATAATAAGAATTTCAATAGGATTCGATCAATCTCTTTGGTACTATGTGATTGCAATACTAGCACCAATATTCTGCTCAACTTACTTCACTACATATTTCATCTATCTCAGAAACAAGGATCTTAGAATCGGAATAGACAAGATTCAAGAAAAAAGACAAATATTGATAACTTTGATGGCCTTAGCAGGAATATCGATTCTATCTTGCTATGCTATGATGACTTCCTCCAAATTTGATTCAAAAGGAATGTGGTACTGCACCTATTCCTTCGATATGATAGTCGGAATCATTATCGTAACTACTGAATTGGAGTTATTGAGATCTAGAAGAAATGCAATAGATAAGATGAAAGTACAAACACTATGGGAAATAGATAAAAAAACTATGCCAAAAATGCTGAGAACATGGATTTTATCAATGTTAAGATGCATGATTTAAAGCATAGATTAGACAACTTGTCTACCAAAGTCGACAAGGAAGAACTAGATTCATTAAAATCGTCCTTAGATGTTTTTAAGTTTGTGAACAAAACAAATTGTGAAGCCTTAGATATGGTCTTGGCAGAAAAAGGAATGAAGATGGTCAAAAGCAAGATTCATTTTACTTGTTTAGTCGATGCCTCAAAAATCAACTACATTCCAAAAGAGAACTTATATTCTTTATTTGAAAATTCAATTTCGAACGCAATTGAAGCTGTGACGCAATTACCAGAGAGCAAAAGAGTGATAGCTATAACTAGTAAAGACTATGGTGATTATATAAATATTCATATTGAGAATTACTGCGATAAAGATAAAGTAAATACAAAGATAGGAATCACCACCAAGAGCGACAAATCCATGCATGGATTTGGATTGAAATCAATAGAGATGATGATGAAAGAATATAAAGGAAAAATGTCTATAAAACTAAAGGAAGATATCTTCTCTTTAGATTTGTTGTTCCCTATTCAGTTCGAAGAGACCAATTTTGACAATTAAAAAGCCAACTTTGACAATTCATCCCAGTTTCTTTTCCTAGCAGCTATTATGAAAGCACATACAAGTTAAATATAGAAAGCTTTATGGAGGAGTTTATGAGAGGAAACAAAAATTTCAAAAGCAAGAAGTTCATCGAAGAAGCTTATGTCGCTTTGCTTCTTCAAAAAGACTTCAAGAAAATAACAGTGATCGACATAATAGAGCAAGGTGAAGTCAGTAGAGCGACATTCTATAAGAATTACGAGGACAAGTATGACTTAAGCAAGGACTTCATAGAAGAAATCTTCTTAAAGTACAAAGAGGTAAGACTAGATAAGAAAACAGATGATAAAGACTATCTTATCTTCTTAAATAAGAACAGATTGAACTTCACTGCTATCTTCAAAATCAAAGATGAACTGATAGATGGAATGAATGAGTTGAAAAAACTCATTCAAGCCGAATACAAGAAGATAAACAACTCGACCGATTTAGAAGCGGATTTCTATGCTTCCCAATCAGTCTGGGCTTTGAATTATCTAGCTTCACTGAATAGATCTATCTCTGAAGCTGATTTAAATTCGATACACTTATCTTTTCGAAAGTTGAGTTCTGATATAAAAGAAAATGATGTCTTACCAAAATGTTGGTAACAACAGCTCTTTATTGACGGACTTTGATGAAACAATTATAAAATATACCCGGTCAATTATAAGAATGACAAGTGGAGTCCTTTGATTTAGTTTACCGCTATACCCGAAAAAAACACCTGTCATTCCAAAAAGAGGTATAGCATGGCAAGAAAGCCGACGGGTATTTCAGAACCCGATTTTTATAATTTTTTGGAGACGGCATGGTCTTTAAGCGACAGTCAGCTGAGCAGGGCGATTTCCTTTCTGACGGACATCCAGCAAAGACGGGCGACATACGGAACCTGCCAGGCAATGGCAGACCAGAGAACAAAAGAAATGCCCCAAAGGACATTCGCACGGAATTACAGATTGGTATCTTCAAAGATATCTGGATTTGTTCTGGATGGTCTTCAATTTTGCCCACAAAGGGCTGAACACGGAGAAAATCACCCATTATCTTGAAAAATTGGTGAAAAGTGGAACAAGGACAAGACGTTCGGATTTATGGAGCAAATCTAGGAAATCGACCGAAAGCAAGGAGCAGTGCTCCTAATTATTGGCGCTAACGTTAATTGTGCATTTCAGCAAATACACACTATTTGTAATCTTTGTTTTTGAGTGACGTACCGACAAACGGTATCGTTGCAAATTCCCGGAGGTTACTACGTATAACGTAATCGATATAATTACCCACCATCAATGCGTAAGCATAGTACCCCATCGGGTTCGGATGGAAGCCCAGCCCGAACGACTTACGCATTTCGGCATCGTATACGGGCGCATGCGCAGTCATATCCAGCAAGTACGTAAAGTCAAACATATCGCACAATTTGGCAAGTTCGCTTGCGATATAACGAATATCTTTATCACAGGCATCACCGCGAAGTTGCGGAGTAACGACAAAAATACGCGCATTTGGCTCGATCGTTTTAAGTTTGCTAATGATTTTGCCCATATTGCCGAAGAATGTATCGGCGTTATCCTGCGGATGTTCTGCGCTAACGTCCTTGACGCTTCCCAACGGATGTCCGAAGACAAACGAATCGTTGTTGCCTAACGCAATGATATACGCTTGATTCCATTGCCAAAATCCGTTTGCATCTGCCCAACTTTGCATATACTCGCGCGCGGTCATTCCGCCGCGAGAATAATTGTTGTACTTCGTCCCTGTAATGCGCTCCAAAACAGCGGGCCACGAATACTCGTACATATCGGTATAAACTATGCCGCCGTTTTCGTCGTGGCTTTCGAACTCACCCGACGACAAAGAATCCCCTATCACTCCTATTTGTTTGAATACGCCTGCAAAACCGCACGTTTCCTTGATAATATCCAACGGCTGTTCGTTTGCGCCAAGTTCAAAACGTTTGTTATCCATTTTTATTTACCATCCTGTGTTTTTTCTTTATTTTTTTTAGGCTTATCCCATTCCGTACCCGTTACTGTTTTAAGATCCAGTCCGCGAGTTTCGCCGACAAACAGCCACATTATTATGATTGCGCCCACAAGCCCCGGCACAGTCAAACCTAAGTACATATAGCCGAACATCTTTTCGGGAATGATAGGAAGCAATATCATAGTGATAACCGTTGCAAGTCCGCCCATAATTCCGTTAAGCAACGTGTTGATTACAGTTACGGACGAACGCAAGTTTGTAGGAGAAGACTCGGAGAACATTATTCCGCCGATAGTATCGCCCGCGCCCCAGTAGCTGCCCATAAATCCGCCGATTGCAATGCCTGTCAAATACGGAGTCCACTTGAACATACCGCTGAAAACAAACAGCAAATAGCACGCTAACGCCGAACAAGACATCGCAATTATAGTTATTTTGCGCCCGAATTTGTCTGACACAAAACCAGATATCAACGTAAACAATGCGTTGCCTACAGGATACAAGAATAGAGCAAGAGTTATTTCTTCTTCCGTCATCAAAGCAGACTTTGCCATAACCGTACTGTACGTTGCCGTACCTAACGAAGCGAGATAGAAACAACAGCAGGCGATGATCAAAAAGCGCAATTGCCTGTGTTTGAATGCGAATTTTACAGCGGTCAGAATTCCGCCTTGAGCGTTTTGCTCGCGCTCTTCCTTACTTCTTTGTTCGCGTTCTTTGATGGGAGTTTTTAAGTACTCTATTCTTTTTGTTAAAAACGCGTTTGTTTCCTTTGCAAAAAGCAACGCGAATAACGCCATTACAAAGCCAATAATTGCCGGAACTAAATATACAACGTGCCAACGTTCGCTTACATTTTGCATAAGCGTAGTCCTGAGCAACGGAACAAGCAACGTACCCAGTATCGCCACTGCTTTTACGATTGCGTAGTTACGGGCGCGGGTCTTTTCGTTGGAGCATTCCAGTATGTACACACATTGCATATCGTGCGACACCATAAAACCCATCAACGTGCTGCCTATCATGTAAGTGTAGATATCCTTAGATAAATACACAATGAACAACCCTAACCCCATACATAACGTGTTAATAACCAAAAACGGCTTACGCCCGAATTTGTCCGCAA
>ERZ773158.877-NODE-877-length-32272-cov-37.223981_pt1 | contig 32272 bp, 28 predicted proteins | sample MGYA00511918_ERZ773158 | MGnify/ENA primary metagenome ERZ773158 (study PRJEB29015, sample SAMEA2737876) | human gut metagenome | biome: human gut; feature: human-associated habitat; material: faeces | place: China | collected 2012 ...
CTCGCGACCCCCACCTTGGCAAGGTGATGCTCTACCACTGAGCTACTTCCGCATGTGTGTTGTCTGTTTCAGAAGACTTGATTATAATACCAAATCCGCAGGATTCTGTCAAGGGATTTTTTGAAAAAAAATAAAAAAAGGCGCTGTCCCACGAAGACAGCGCCTTTTTAAGTGGCTAGTGGTTAGGAGTTAGCGGCTGGTTTTAAATTTAAAGGATTTTCCGCACGTAGCGGACCCGCTGACTGCTGACAGCTGACTGCTAGTCCCTAGCCCCTACCTGCTAATCGCTAATGATTTTAGCCTTGAAGACCAGGGCTACGTCGGCGTCGGAACAGCAGAATTCGGCTTCGCCTTCCGGCTGTCCCGGAAGCTGGCCGCCATAGCGCAGGATATCGACATAGGGAAAGGCACAGTGCAGGGCCATGGGACAGATTTTTCCCCGGTCCGTATCGTAATCAAAGGTTTCCCCGATGTGATGGCCGCGATGGCAGCCCATAGTCCCCAGTTTCCCCGTAATCGTAAGCTGGATAGCGGGACGTTTTCCTCGTGACATGGTGTTCTCCTTTGTGGATAAGTAAGCAGAAATTGTCGCATTAAGCTATCAGCTTTCGTGCGGCAACTCTGTTTCACACTGTAGGGGTCGCCACGTGGGCGACCCGTTGGGCATTGGGTGGCGCTCTCTCCAAGCTGGAAAATCGCTCATATTCCGGAGCGGGCTTGCCACGTGCAAGCCCCTACAAAATTGCAGGTTACGGAATCGCAAACAGCCGCTTGGCGTTTTCGGTGGTCGCCCGGGCCACTTCGGCGGCGTCTATGCCCCGCAGGGCAGCGATTTCTTCGGCGACGTAGTAGACATAGGCCGGCTCATTGCGCTGGCCGCGGTGGGCCTGGGGCGTCAAGTACGGGCAGTCCGTTTCGATGAGCATGCGGTCTAACGGCAAATGGGACGCGACGCGTTTGGCCCGTTTGGAATTGGGATAGGTCAAGGGCCCGTCAAAGCCGAAATAGAAGCCCATGCGCAGCAGTTCGTCCGTCATTTCCAGACTGCCTGAATAGCAGTGGAAGACGCCGCGGATGCCCTTGCCGTACTGGCGCAGGATGTCCAGCGTGTCGCCGTGGGCTTCGCGGTCATGGATGATAATGGGTACGTCGAGTTCCACAGCCAGTTTGACCATGTCGATGAAGACGGCCTGCTGGACATCCCGGGCCGGTTCAGGCCAGTGATAATCCAGGCCGACTTCGCCGACGGCGACGACTTTCTCTTCCGACTGTATCCATTGGCGCAGCTTGTCGACATCGCCGTCCTGGGCCTTGGCCGCTTCTTCGGGATGGATGCCGACGGCGGCATAAAGACCGTCGTGTTCCCTGGCCATGGCGATGCACTGGGCTGACGTTTCCATATCCGTCGCCGGGCAGATCATGAGGCCTACGCCGGCTGCGGCCGCCCGGTCGAATACGGCCGGACGGTCTTCAGCGTAAGCGCCATCATTGACGTGGCAATGGGTATCGAAGAGCATCAGCGGACCCGGCTTCCCGGTGCCATGCCGTCGACGAAAGCGACCTGCAGGTTATCGTTGCCATCGGAAGCAGCCAGGAGCATACCTTTCGATTCAACACCGCAGAGCTTGACCGGTTTCAGGTTGGTGACGACGATGACGCAGTGGCCGATGAGGTCTTCCGGTTTATAGTACAGGGAAATACCGCTGACGATCTGGCGCGTTTCCGTACCGAGGTCGACTTGCAGTTTCAACAGTTTCTTGGCCTTAGGTACTTTTTCACAGGCTACGATTTTGCCGACGCGGAGATCGATCTTGCCGAAATCGTCGATAGTGATTTCCGGCTTCGTCGGTTCCTGGGCAGCCGGGCAGGCCTGAGCGGCTTTCTTTTCTTCTTCCGCTTCGGCGACTTCTTCCTTCAAATCGTAGCGCGGGAAGAGGGCGTGGCCTTTGCAGACCTTCGTATCAGCCGGATAACGGCCCCATTCCTGGGCAGCCGGCAGGTTGGCTTCGGCAAAGTCACCTAAGCCGAGCTGTTTCCACATTTCCGCTGCGCTGGCCGGGATGAAGGGGCTGACCAGGGTAGCGATGATGCGCTGGGCTTCGAGGAGATTGTACAAGACCGTCTGCAGGCGCTGGGCTTTGGCATCATCTTTGGCCAGGACCCACGGCGTCGTTTCGTCGATGTATTTATTGCTGCGGCGGATGAGGGCCCAGACGTCGTTGATGGCGTCGTTGATCTTCATGTCGTCCATGTAGATTTCAAAACGTTTTGCCGTTTCCACAGCGCACGTTGCCAAATCGTCGTCGACCGGTTCTTTGACCGTCGGGCCGGCAGCGACGCCGCCTTCGTATTTTTCGACCATAGCCAGGGTACGCTGCAAGAGGTTGCCCAAGTCGTTGGCCAAATCGGAGTTGATGCGGTTGATGAACGACGGCAGGGAGAAGTTGCCGTCCTGGCCGAGGCGGATTTCCTTCAGGAGGTAATAACGGAGCGCATCGGCGCCGTAGCGGTCGATGAGGGGGATCGGGTCGACGACGTTGCCCAAAGATTTACTCATCTTCGTGCCGTCGACGATGAGCCAGCCATGACCGAAGACTTTCTTCGGCAGCGGCAGGCCGCAGCTCATGAGCATGATCGGCCAGATGATGCTGTGGAAGCGGACGATTTCCTTGCCGACCAGATGCAGGTCAGCGGGCCAGAATTTCTTGAATTTTTCCGGGTCATCGAGATAGCCGGCAGCCGTGACGTAGTTGACCAGGGCGTCGAACCAGACGTAGACGACGTGTTTCGGATCCCAGGGGACCTTGATACCCCAGTCGAAGGACGTACGGGAAACGCAGAGGTCTTCCAGGCCGCTCTTGACGAAGGAAATCATTTCGTTGCGCCGCGATTCCGGCTGGATGAAGTCCGGGTTTTCGTCGATGAATTTCAGCCAGCGATCGGCGTATTTGTTCATCTTCAGGAAGTACGCTTCTTCCGAAACGAGTTCCAGCGGACGGCCGCAATCCGGGCAGACGTGTTTGCCTTCGGGCAGCTTGTTTTCCGGCCAGAACGTTTCGCACGGCGTACAGTACCAGCCTTTGTATTCGCCTTTATAGATATCGCCGTTGTCGTAGGACTTCTGCATCAAAGCCTGGACGACTTTTTCATGGCGTTTTTCTGTCGTGCGGATGAAGTCATCATTGGAAATGTTGAGTTTTTTCCAGAGCTGCTGGAAGAGGGCGACGATTTCGTCGACGTATTCAATCGGTTTGACGCCTTTTGCTTCGGCTGCACGCTGGATTTTCTGGCCGTGTTCATCCGAGCCGGTCAGGAAAAAGACGTCGTCGCCGCGCAGACGGTGGAACCGTGCCAGCGAGTCGGCAATGGTCGTGCAGTACGTGTGCCCGATGTGAAGTTTGGCACTTGGATAGTAAATAGGTGTTGTAATGTAATACTTTCTTTTTTCAGACATGGGATTTTCCTCCTATACCGGCAAATGAGCCGGATGTTATAAACTAAGCGCAGCCTGGTATACACTACGTTTAGGCACGCCGCACCGTCTGGCGACGGTCCGGATGGCCTCTTTCTTATCGACGCCCTGTTCCATCAGTTCCCGGACCAGGGACGCGTAATCGACGTCGCCTGAGGCAGCGGATTCGGCAGCAGGCGCCGCCCCTTCGACGAGGATGACGAATTCACCGCGCGTCCCCTGCTCAGCCAGGTCGGCCCGCAGCTGGCTGAGACTGCCGCGCAGGTACTGTTCATACCGCTTGGTCAGTTCCCGGCAGAGAACGGCCCGGCGGTCGCCCAGGACTTCGAGCATTTCGCCCAGGACCTGCTGGATGCGGTGAGGCGCTTCGTAAAAGATGAGCGTCCCTTCATAGGCTTTCACCGATTCCAGGACGGGCAGGCGGTGTTTCTGTGTCTTCGGCAGGAAGCCGACAAAGGTAAAGCGCGTCGTATCCATACCGGAGGCAATGAGCCCGGTCAGGCCGGCATTGGCACCGGGCAGGGGTACGATGGGGATATCGGCTTCCAGGGCCAGGCGGACCATATCGCTGCCCGGGTCGCAGATGGCCGGCATACCGGCATCGCTGACCAGGGCAATCATCAGGCCGTCTTTCAATTTTTCAATGAGCTGCGGCCCTTTTTCGGCTTTATTGTGTTCATGATAACTGGTCAATGGCGTATCGATATCATACGCCATGAGCAGCTGTTTCGTATGACGCGTATCTTCTGCCGCGATGAGGTCGGCTTCGCGGAGACAGCGGACCGTGCGGTACGTAATGTCTTCGAGATTGCCGATAGGCGTCGGGCAAAGATACAGCGTCCCTTTCTGAAAGATTTCCGGCATCATGTTCCTCCCTAGGTTATCGTTTCCCGTATAATCGCAGGACAGCATCGCTGTAGCTGCCGTCGGGGTTGTGGACGATGAGCGGCGGCAGGACGTCCATGCCCTTGCTGCCGCCGCGGATGCCCTCGACGAGGAAGAGCTTGGCCTTCTTGTCAGGCCGGCCGTGGACCATCTGCAATACTTTCGGTTCGATATCTCGGGCGCGCATGGCCTCTAAAATATCGGCCAGTCGTTCCGTAATATGAACCATGCGGAAGCGGCCGTGATATTTCAAGGCGTATTTTACAGCATCGAGGACGTCGCCAAGGGTCGCCGTCTCTTCATGGCAGGCCCTGCGGATGCCGTCGACGTCGCTATAGGCACCGCGGCTCTTTTCCCGGTACGGCGGGTTGGCGTAGACTGCGGCAAAAGCGCCGCTCGCCGCCCACTCCCGGATGCGGCGGTAGTCGCCTTCGACGATGGTAATGCGGTCGTCCCGGCCATTGAGGGCGACGTTACGGCGGGCAATGTCGGCCATGACGGGATTGAATTCCACTGCCGTCAGCGTCTTGGCGCCGCGGGCCGTCAGGATGAGAGGGATAGCCGCCGTCCCCGTCCCCAGGTCCAGGGCCAGTCCGTGAGGCACGGCACCGAAGTGGGCCAGGAGGACCGTATCCAGGGAAAAGCAGAACTGGTCATCGCGCTGGATGACTTTCATGCCGTCCAGGACCAGGTCGTCCAGCCGTTCGTGCGGGCCTAACTCAATGTTCATGTTCCGTTTCCCCTACGTCCGACCAGGGCACGTTGATGTTGTGTCCCGATTCGAGCTGGACTTTGACCGTATGGTCCTTCATGTGGACGCGCAGGACCGTGCCGACGCCTTCGTCGGTCATGACCCGTTTGCCCACAGCCGGCGGCTTCTGCTGTTCACAGCTCTTCTGCTGGCAGTTGCAGCACTTTAGCTCGCCCGACGTATAGAGCTGGTTTTCATAGCGCAGGCAGCACATGAGGCGGCCGCAGATCCCGGAAATCTTGGTCGGATTGAGGGACATGCCCTGGCCCTTGGCCATGCGGATGGAAACGGGCTTGAAATCGCCCAGGAACGTAGAGCAGCACAGAGGCCGGCCGCAGCAGCCGATGCCGCCGATCATCTTGGCTTCGTCGCGCAGGCCGATCTGGCGCAGTTCGATGCGCGTGCGGAAGACCGACGCCAGGTCGCGGACGAGTTCGCGGAAGTCGATGCGGCCGTCAGCCGTAAAGAAGAAGATAATCTTGCCCATGTCGAAGGTATAGTCGACGTCGATGAGTTTCATGGGCAGTTTGTGCTTGGCGATCTTCGCCAGGCAGATGCCGAAAGCTTTCTTTTCCCGTTCCTTGTTCTTTTCCACCTGGCGAATGTCCTTGGCCGTCGCCTTGCGGATGATTGGCTTCAGTGGCTGGACGACTTCCGACGAATCGACACTGCGCGGCGCAATGACGACATGGCCGAATTCCATGCCCCGCGCCGTTTCGACGATGACGCCGTCATCCAGCTTGAGTTCGATAGTGGCGGGATCGAAATAATATATCTTTCCGGCAGGTTTAAAGCGTACACCTACAACGATCATTGAATTCCTCCTCTAAGCCGTATGGCCTGGAGGCATACATAGTCCCAGACCAGGCGGACGTTGACGTGACGCGAGACGGCTTCCAGCCCTTCATCGAGCACCCGGGAAAGGCCAAAGACGGCGTCATCCGTCCAATACGGCAGTAATTCTGTCATTTCATGGATATATCCTTTTAAACGTATATAGTCCCGGCCGGCACCGCTGCGCAGGACGGCCATGTCGCGAAGAAAAAGGCTGATCCAGCCGAGTATCTCCGTCGTTTCCCTATCCGTCAGCGCCGCGGACAGGGCCAGCCATTTGGCATAGGGACAGGCATGTTTCGCCGTAGTCGTCAAAAAGTCCAGGGCGAAATGGGCCTTATCCGTCCCCTGGCCGTCGAGATAGGACAATACGGTCCGGACGATGCCGCCACCCCAGAGGATGGCTTCGTCCCAATTCCTGCCGTCGCCCCGCAGGCGCCGCAGTCCCTGGCGCATCTCGTCGTCGCCGACGGGGTCGAAGGTAAAGCGGGCACATCGGGAAATGATGGTCGGCAGCAGCAAATCGGGCTGGTCCGTAATCAAGATGAAGCAGACACCCGACGGCGGTTCTTCTAAAATCTTCAGCATGCGGTTGGCAAATTCTGTATTCATCGTCTCCACATGGTCGATGATACAGACCCGGCGGTGACCGGCTTCGCCCTGCAGGGCCAGTTCGCCCTGGAGCTGGCGGAACTGGTCCACTTTCAGCATGGCCCCCATCGGCGCCAGATAGAAGGCATCGTCTTTATCGCCGGCTACGGCTTCGCCTTCGCGGCTGGCCAGGTCGGGAAAGACACGGCGTCCGACCAGGGCCGAGGCGACGGCGATGGCCATCAGGGTCTTGCCGATACCAGCCGGGCCGGCAAAAATCATGGCATGAGGGATGCGGTCTTCGTCGATGAGGCGGGCGAACTGTTCTTTCAGGCGGCTGTGGCCGATAATCGAATCAAACAGTGTCCTGTCCATCATGTCGCCCCCTTACGCCAATAAAATACCTTAACAATTAATTATAGAAAAAATCCCCTACAAAGTAAATAGGCATCCATATAAGTCTTGATGGATGGCTTCAGGCGTGCGCATGGCCCCGCCTTCCGTGCAGGCAATGCGCTGCCAGTGATAGCGTTGGGCCAGCTCATCATAAGCGGCGTGGCATTTGGCCAGGAAGCCTTCATTCTTTTCGTGGATATCGCCGGTCTGGCCGCCGGTCTTGCCCGTCCGGTCCGCCATGAGCCGCTCCGTGACGGCCAGGGGGACGTCGAGGAGGAAGACCTTGTCCGGTGCCGGCAGGCCCATCTTGCGGAATTCAAAGTCCTCGAGCCAGGCCAGATAAGCCCGGCGCTGGGCCGGGTCGTCGATCTTGATCATCTGATAGAGCATGTTGCTCGTCGTATAGCGGTCGGCAATGACAATGCCGCCCTGTTCGTAGAAGGCTTTCCACTTCATCTGATACGACGCGAAACGGTCGACGGCAAAGAAGGCCGACGCCGCATAGGGATTGACGGCATCGGCATCGCTGCCGAAGTCACCGCGCAGGTACATCTTGACCAGGGCGCTGGAGTCGCTGTCATAGTCGGGGTAGCTGACGGACTTCACGTCATAGCCGTCGCGCTGCAAGTGCTCCGTCAGCAGGCGGGTCTGCGTCGCTTTGCCGCTGCCGTCACCGCCTTCGATGATGAATAATTTACCTTTCATGGAAATCCTCCTTCAAGACGCGTATCGTCGCCAAGGTCCCGTCAGCCGGGCCGTTCGGCTTATAGCCGCCAGCCATCTTGCGTCGGATATAGGTCTGGCAGGCCGCCGTAATTTCTTCACCCAAGGTCAGGACCGGAATGCCTGGCGGGTAGAAAGTCACGTTCTCTGCGGCAATGCGGCCACAGGCCTTTTCAAAGGACACCGTCTCTACCAGGCAGTTCCAGGCCTGACGCGGCGCCATGACGACGCGGGGCACGGGCAGGGCCTGTTCGGCCACTGGGCCGGCCTGGCAGAGGCTGCGCCCTTCGGCGATAGTCCGGCAGGCCTGTACCAGAGCCTGGGCCGTTTCTTCCGTATCGCCTAAGGTAATCAGGGCCAGGACGTGATTGCCGGCGACGAGCTCGACTTCGATGCCCTGCTGACGCAGGAGCCGTTCGGCCGTCACGCCGTCGAGGCCGACGCCGGAAAAGTCGATAGTGATTTTCGTTTCATCGAAGCCGCTGACGACCTGTCCGTCGATGATGTCCCGGCCAAAGACGGTCAAGCCGGGAATGGCGTTGATAGCGTCCCGCACCGACCGGGCTAGGTCCAGGGCCCGGCCGATGAGTTCCGGCCCTTCCAGGGCCAGCTGCTGGCGGGCGCTGTCCAGGGATGCCAGAAACCAGTAATGAGGACTCGTCGACTGGACGACGGCCATGGAGGCGGCGACGCGGTCCGACAGGGGAAAGCCCTTGCGGCAGTGCAGCATCGACGTCTGCGTCAGGGAGCCGGCCATCTTATGGGTACTCTGGGCCACGCAGTCGGCACCGCAGGCCAGGGCTTCAGCAGGCAGGTCCCGATGGAAGCCCAGATGGGCCCCATGGGCTTCATCGACGAGGACATAGAGGCCTTTTTCATGGGCATAGGCCGTGAGGGCCTTCAAGTTACCGGCAATGCCGTCGTAAGTCGGATAGGTGAAGACGACGGCCTTGGCCCGGGGATGGGCGGCGACAGCCCGCTTCAGACTGTCCAGGTCCGGTCCCAATGATACCTGACGGGCCGCATCGAAGCGGCTTTCCATATAGACCGGAACGGCGCCGCTCAGGACCAGGCCGTTGATGACGCTCTTGTGGGCTTCGCGGGGGATGATGAGCTCATCGCCATCGCCGCAGACAGCCAGAATCATGGCTTCGATGCAGGCCGTCGTGCCGTTGATGGAAAAGAAAGTCCGCCCGGCGCCATAGAGGTCGGCGGCCAGTTCCATGGCTTCCTTCAGCGCCCCTTCAGGCTGGAACAAGTCATCCAAAGCATACATGACGCCCAGGTCCCGCCGCAGGGCGTCGCCAAAGAGATTGGCCTGGTAGGCAGAAATGCCCTGTCCCAGTTTATGACCCGGTGTATGGTAGGCCTCCATGTGCTGCTGGCAATACCCTTCCAGTGCTTCGACGAAAGGCGCCTTTTGCTGCTTTTCTCTATCCATGGGCCACCTCATATAGCCGAAAGGAAGCCGCGCAGCAAGGCGTGGCTCTTTTCATAAGAGAACTGTTTCATCTGCTTCAGCGAGCGCTGCAGAGAGCCGTGCAGGCGGTACGACGGCAGTTCGGCCGGCGTGACCCAGCGGTAGGCCAGATGTTCTTCTGATAATGCAACGTTATCGGACGTGGTTATGGCCGTAAAGATGACACCATTCAGGAATTGGCCGTCTTTCTTCTGGTAACTCCAGATACCTGCCGGAGCCTCTAAGGTGATGGAAAGGCCCGTTTCTTCGCTGACTTCCCGGCGCAGGCCGGCTTCAAAATCTTCTGTAAAGCGCAGGCCGCCGCCAGGGAATTCCCAATGATGCAGCCCTTCGGCATCGTTCTTCTGCAACAGCAGCAGCTTCCCTTCATGAAAAATCATCGCTTTGACACTCAACCCCATCAATACATTTGCTTCTTGCGCCATAACCCCAATCTCCCATCTATACAAATTCATTGCAATAAATATATTAAACTTTATTATACCATATTTATGTCCCTGCGAGAATCGGCAGGCAGGACAGAATCGCCGCAATCTGTCTTATTTACACGCCCCATATCATGGGATAAAATGATAGTACAGTTTACTTTTAGGAGGTTTTTTCTATGGCAACTAAACGCGTCCTCGCAATCCACGATATGTGTTCTTTCGGCCGCTGCTCCCTGACAGCCGCCATCCCGGTCATTTCGGCCATGGGCTTCCAGGTCTGCCCCTTCCCGACGGCTATTTTCAGCAACAACCTGACGTATGGCGACTATACCTTCTCTGATTTTACGCCGCACATGACGGAATTCATGGATAAGTGGCAGAAACTGGGCTATTCGTATGACGCCATTTACAGCGGCTTCCTCGCCGACGCCGGCCAGATCGCCATCGTCCTCGACGCCATCGCCCGCTTCGCCAAGAAGGATACCCTCGTCGTCGTCGATCCAGCCATGGCCGATGACGGCAAGCTCTACCCGGTCTTCAAGCCCGATATTGTCATGGAAATGCGCAAGCTCATCGCCAAAGCGACCATCATTACACCGAATTATACCGAAGCTGCCCTGCTGGCCGACATCCCCTATGCCCAGGGCGCGCCATCCATGAAGACTATGCTCGAACTCTGCCAGAAGCTGGCCGCCATGGGACCGCGTCAAATCATCATCACCAGTGTCCCCACGGGCAACGAAACGATTACCGTCGTCAGCTACGACGCCCAGACGACGTCTTTCGACGAATGTACCGTCGACCGCATCCCCTTCAGCACCTGCGGCACAGGCGACCTCTTCACCAGCGTCCTCACAGGTTCCCTGCTCCAGGGCCAGTCCCTGCACGACAGCGTCAAAAAGGCCACGCAGTTCCTGAACTACGCCATCGGCTACACCTACCAGTCCGGCAGCGATCCCCGCGAAGGCGTTCAGGTCGAACCGTGCCTGAAAAAGCTGTTCTAAGTTTTATTGTTAACCTATATAAGCCTATATAAAGTTGACCTCATGAGCGCTTTTTTGCTATAATACGGAAGAAGTCCGTAAGCAAAGGAGCGCTTTTATCATGTCTGATTCAAGAGAAAAGACGATGCGCCTGACACGCATCGCCTTATTGATTGCTATGAATTGTATTTCTGCCTATTTGATCATTCCCCTGCCCTTTTCCCAGTCGCCGATTGCCCTGCAGACGCTCGTCGTCAACCTGGTCGCTTTCCTGCTGCCGCCAAAAGACGCGGCCATCACCATGCTGGCCTACATCGGCATCGGCATCATCGGCGTCCCCGTCTTCACAGGCGGCACGGCAGGTCCCGGCAAGATGTTCGGCCCGACAGGCGGCTATATCTGGGCCTATGTCGCCGCTGTCTTCCTCATGTCCTGGTTCAAAGGGAAACAGTACAGCTTCCGGCGCTACTCCCTGGTGGCCGTCGCCATCGGTATCCCCGTCATCTATCTCGGCGGCGTCCTACAGCTCAAAGGCATCACGGGCATGCCCTGGGAAGCAGCCATCATGAGCGGCGTCGTTCCCTTCATCCCCCTGGATATCGTCAAGAGCCTCTGCGCCGCAGCCCTGGCACGGCCGCTATTGGCCTTAGGCTTAAAAGGGACTCAGGACTGACGCCGGCCGTAAATCCGCTCTTTGTCGGCATACATCTCCCGGTCTACCTGAAAGATGACGTCGTCGATATTGACGATAGGTGCATGGCATACGATACAGCCTAAGGCCATGCTGATGCCGCTGGAACGGTAGCGGGCACGCAGGTCGCGTATAATCCGCCGGGCCTGCGTTTTATCGACATTCCTGACGACGAGCATGAATTCGTCACCGCCCATGCGGAACACGGCACTATCATCTGTCAGGCTTTTCATGATCCGAGCGGCCTGACAGATGAGCTGGTCGCCGGCTTCATGGCCCTGAGTATCATTGATCTGCTTAAGGCCGTTGAGGTCGCCGAAGATGAAGGCCAGGGACATCCCGTCGGACAGCGTCCGGAGGTATTCAGAAAAGCCCCGTCGGTTGCCGACGCCAGTCAGCTGGTCCGTCGTACTGATGCGTTCGAGGGACCGGAAGGTATCGCGGTTGCGCAGCATGATGTCCAAGAACAAGGTCAGCGTCGATAACAGGAGACCTGCCGATTTAAAGGCCAGCGCCGACGGGTTGATGACCTCTGTGAATCCCAGAGAACGTCCCGACTGGGTCAGATGGCCCGACACGAGGCGGCGGACGCCAGAGATGTACGGCGTAAATCCCGGATTGTCGCGGAGAAAGCTCTGGACATCTTCAATAATAGCCATCTGCTTTGTGTCGAATTTGGCATAGAGCGGGCGCAGGGAGTTGATGGGAATATGCTGGACCGTATGAGCGACGGGCTGCAAGTCCTCCTGATGCCATTCATAAGTCGCACTAACCTGGCCGTCCTGTTCTTCAAAGAGCAGGACCCGTTCGGCCTGCAAGCTGTGACCGATATGGGCCAGCATCTTCTGCAAGCCCACATTGGGGTCGGCTTCGCGCATACCGATGGCGATGACGTCATTGGCCATGGCTTCGCGGAAAATGACACGATTTTCTGCCAGGTCCCGGCTGATATACTGATTGATATCGGCTGCCATAGAAAAGCGGTAATTCTTCCCCTGCCAGGGAATGAGCGTCGTCCGCATGAACAAGTTCTGTCCAGTCTTGCGGTTGCGGCGCGTCACCGTACAGAAACAATCGCGACGCAGCTGACCGTTGATGCAATCATCGCAAGGCCTATCGAGGCCGTACAGGAGCTTATAACACTTTTCCCCAACCCAGCTGTAAGCGTCGGAAAAGCCATAGCTCTTCTGCATATACTCGTTGACATAGACCAGTTCATACGTATCGGGGTCGATGATGGACACTTCTTCATCGAGCTTATCGAATTTTTCCTTGTCGAAGACCAGGCGGTCGCCGATGTAGACGGCCTGGCCGTAGCGCTGTTCTTCGGCATCTTTCAGGCGCTCCCTCAGGAGCTGCATGATTTCATCGAAATCCCGGCCTTCTGAGCCCTGGACGATGGCATACTGCAAATAGAGGGTGCAGCTGTAGCCGCCGATATCGGTAAGGCTGTGGATGGCGTTGGTCAGGCCCAGCAGGGTATTGCGGAAGTCCCGGTCCAGGCTCTGATGGGTGATATAGAAAAAGCGGCAGCCGCTCAGATGGGCCAGGGAGCCTTTCAAAGAGTGGAGCGTCAAAAGCTGGTCCGTAATGGCCTGCAATAACTTTCCGGCCACTTCGTCGCCGTAATCCCGGAAGACTTGTTCATATTCCGGCACTTCGAGTACGACACAGACATAATCCGTCCCGTACCGCTGATAGGCTTCCATGTAATCTTCGCCGACCAGCAGGAGGCCCCGGAAATTGAGCAGCCCCGTTTCGGCATCAATGAGGCTGACCGTATGGAGCTGTGCCTGGTGCCGGCTGCTTTCGTCGACATCCTCGAAATACCCCAGCAGGCCGATGATACGCTTGCCCCGGTAAATGGGAAATTTCGTAGAAGCGATCTGGTGCAGCCGTCCCTGGACCAGGCATTGACCCAAGACATCGCGCATAACTTCACCCTTTTCCAGGACGGCCATTTCCGCGTCTCTATATACACGGTCGTTGACAATCCAGCCCAAGTCCTCATCGGTTTTGCCGATGAGGGCTTTTTCGTCCTTCAGGCCATAGTAGTCGAGGAAAGACTGGCTGACACCGGCAAAGCGGCGGGCCCTATCTTTCCAGAAGAACTTGATGCCCGAATAGTGGATCATGGCCTGGCAGAGTTCCCGCAAGAGACGGAAATAAGGCTGCCGGGCCGGTTCCAGCTCGTGGATGCCAAAAGACGTGGCCAGTATGGGCAGCAGGCTCTTGCGGTCCCGTGCCGTTTCCCAGACGTCTTCGCGGCAGCACAGCAGGAGATCCTGCCGGCCGTCGTCGCGGAGGAGGAAGACTAAAAAGACGGTCCAACGGTAACTGCCATCGGCCTGCTTGATGCGGAAGACGCTGCTGTCACTGGCCGTCTGTGACTGACTGGTCTGGCGGCACACATTGTCGAAATCGAGGAACGATAAAAACCGATTTCTGTCGTCACTATAGACGAAACGTTCTGCATAATCCCGGATTATCGACTGGATTCCATGCAGGACCTGTCCTTCTACCCGGTTAGGCATGCAGGTCTTGATGACCTTACACGTATCGTCCTTGGGATTCAGATAATACAGGTCTCTGTAGAGCTTGAGAATATTGCGCAGCAAATAATCAATCTGATGGGTTTCCCTGTCTTTGCCGGTATCGGCAATATGATAGACACAGGCCCGGCACAGATAACGGCCCTGTGTCCCGCCGATGAGCTCCAGCCGCAGCTGTAAATAGTGGTCCCGTTCGATGTAGGTCACGACCTGTTCCCGGCCGGACGCGACGAGTTCATCCAGGCAGGGCTGCAACCGCTGGCGGAAAAAAAGGTCTTCAATCCGCAAGGGCATATCTACCCCATTATATCCGGGCAGGGCATCACAGATAATCTGGCGGAAAGCCGGATTGGCCGACAGCACAACAGCCTGTTTCCCATCGTAGTGAAAGATAGCCACCGGGACATCGGTCACGACATTGATGAGGCCCGCCTTATCATAGACCGGTTCTTCCCGCCGCGTTTCCTGGCCGTACTCATAGTTCTCACAAAAAATCTGTATATCTTCATAGGACATGGGCTGGCCAAAATAATAGCCCTGTATCTTTTCACAGCCGACTTGCTTCAGGAAATCGACTTGGGCCTTCGTCTCTGCCCCTTCGGCCAGGGTATGGACGCCCAGCTCCTTGGCCATGAGGACAATGGCCTTGAGGATGCGGCGGCTCTTTTCATTGAAATTGCGTAAAAAGGCCATGTCGATCTTGAGTTCATCGAAATGGTAGTTGTGCAGGACGTTGAGCGACGAATAGGCACTGCCGAAGTCATCGAGCCAGACCTGGTAGCCCGACCGCTGGAACTGCCGCAAAGTCTGGATCAAGTTGTGCTTCTCTTTGACCAGCGCCGTCTCCGTCACTTCGATGCGGATATAGTCCCGCTGCAAATCATAGCGGGTAATGATTTTTTCAACCATGGCATACGGGTCCATGAGATTGAAATCATGGCGTGACAAATTGACTGACACAGGCAGGACGGGCAGCTTATTGACCAGGTGGTAGTGGAGCTGCTTGGCCACCTGGTCCAGGACATAGATATCCAATTTATGGATGAGCCGGGCCTGTTCCAGAACGGGGATGAAGACGTTAGGCATGAGCCGGCCGTAGACCGGGTCTTCCCAGCGGGCCAGGGCTTCGGCGCCGCAGATCTTTCCAGTCATGGACCGGACGACGGGCTGATAATAGACCTTGATATGGCCCTTTTCCAGGGCGGCGTTGAAATTCTCCAGGACGAAGGCCCGCTTTTCCAGGGCTTCACCCATGTCCCGCGTATAGACGGCCCAGCAGCGCGTGGCATCGGTCTTGATCGTATCGCAGGCAATCTTGGCCATGTCGAAGGTATGGCGCACGATGTGGATATCGTCTTCTTCCAGCAGGCAGACGCCGGCCTTCAAGACGATATTAGAATTATTGATGTAAGCATTGACACGACTGCAGATGACCTCTATATTTTGGAATATATTCTCCCTCATGGCCAGGACGCCAAAACCATCGGCCGAAAAATGAGCTATGAGCGCACCTGGGAAATACTGGCGCAAAAGGGCTGCAATGCGTTTAAGGCAATGGTCGCCAGCAGACAGGCCATGGAGAGAATTGTAGAGGCGGAAGTTCGTGAGGTTGAAATAAATCGGACAGTATGCCGACAGATGTCCCTTGGGACTTTCCCGCCGGGCCACCTGCAAAGCTCGCTTGAAGAACAGGCGCATTCCCAACAGCCCTGTCAGCGGGTCGTTCTGGGCACTGCTGCCCTTCAATTCACTGCTGATGATCTGCAGCAGCCAGGCCTTGGTCCCATCTTCCAGGGAAATGACACTGGCCGAACCTTCGGCCCGACGGAAGTGGTCGTCCCGCGTGCGGAAGCGGAAGGTCACGAATTCCGAATGGTCCGGTTCAGACATATGGGCGATGGGATAATAGTCCTCGCCATCGACCATGCCCCGGAACCGCCGTCCTGTGAAGCGGTAAAATTCCACTTCATCCATACAATGATAAATTTTCAGCATCCCTTTATTGACGAATAAAATAGGCTCTCCCGGTTCCATGCCAATCAGGCAGATTCCCGACGTCAGCCGGTCATAATAGCGATGCAGCTCACCCTGGATTTCCTCTAGCCCCATGCCCTTCACATCCTTCTGTCAGTCCGCTTTATAAAGCGTTTCATTGTCAATACAAGCTATATAAACAGCGTTTACAAAATCTAAGTTCATTATATCACAAGGCGTTCATTCCCGCACGGGTTTCCGGTCCGTCCGGCGCCGACCATACATGACGCCTTTGTTGTCATACATCTTGCGGTCCACTTCGGATATGACAGCATCGATATTTTCAATCGGTGTCGTCTGGACGCTATAGCCCAGGGCCATGCTCATGCCGTTTTCCTGATACCGTTCGCGCAGGTTCTTTACGATTTGGGCAGCCTGTTTTTCATTCCGGTCGGCTACGATGAGCAGGAATTCGTCGCCGCCCATGCGGAAAGCCCGTCCTTCTTTGGTCATATCGACCATAATCTGGGCGGCCTTGCAGATGAGCTGGTCCCCGGCTTCATGGCCCTGCGTATCGTTGACCCGCTTGAGGCCGTTGAGGTCCCCGAAGATGAAGGCTGTCTGGATTCCAGCGGGCAGGGAGCGGACATATTCCAGGAAGCCCCGGCGGTTGCCGATATTGGTCAGCTGATCCGTTTTCCCCAAATTGTCCAACGTATACAGTGTATTTCGGTTGCGCAGCATGATAGTCACGAACAGGGTCAGGGTCGACAAAAACAGGCCGGCTGCCTTGAATGTCGTATCATCGGGATTGATGACGGCTGTAAAGCCCATCGAATGGCCTGACAAGATTAAATGGCCTGAAATCAAGCTTTGAAGCTTGGGAATAGGCAGGAGCAAATCGGGGTGACACTTGTGGAATTCCTTGAAATCATCAATGATGGCAACCCCTTTCATATCAAAGGTCGTATATAACGGCCGCAGCGCCTCAAGGGGAATGGGCTGCAACTGATTCCGGATGGCTTGCAGGCCATCCTTATGCCATTCATAAGAAACGCAGACCATGCCATCCTTGTTTTCCTCAAAAATCAAAATTCTATCGGCTTGCAGACGCTGACCGGTGAGCGCAGCCATTTTTCTCAATCCCTTATCAGGGTTATCCTCACGCATACCGACAGCGATGATATCATTGACCATGGCTTCGCGGAAGACGATCATATTCTCACCAATATCCTGATTGATATACTTACTCATATCATAGGCCAGCATAAACCGGCAGTTTTTATTTTTCCAGGAAATGAGCGTCGATATCATGAGCATGTCTTTTCCAGTCCTGCGGTCATGGTAGAGTTGTTCAGAAAAACGATCTCGCCGCAATTTTTTATTAATACAGCCTTCACAAGGCAATTCACTCCCCCTGAATAAGTGATAACACTTTTCTCCCAGCCAAGATGAGGCATCCGAAAAATGGTAGGCACGGCAGACTGCCGGATTGGCATAAACGACATCATACGTCTGCGGGTCGATGATGAAAACCTGTTCGTCGAGAGAATCGAACTTTTCCCGGTCAAAGATCACGCGGTCGTCGAGACCGGCCTTTTCCCCATATTGTCGTTGCTGCGCCGCGGACAACCGCGCCGACAGCAGTTTCAGGATATCATCGAAGTTGCGTCCTTCTGAGCCCTTAGCCATGGCATACTGCAGATACAGCGTACAGCGGTAACCCTGGACATCCTTGATATGGTGGATGGCATTGGCCAGGCTCATCATCTGTTCGCGGAACCCCTGGTCTTCGCTACCGCTCTTGAGATACATAAAGCGGCAGTTCCCCAGATGAGCAATCGTTTCCTTTAGGGGATTCATGCGGACGATTTCTTCCGTGACCCGATGCAGCAGTTCCTGGGCCACGTCGGGACCATAATCGCGGCGGATGCGGTCGATTTCCGGCACGTCCAGGAGGACGCAGGTGTAGTCATCGCTGAAGATGCGGTAGTTATTGGCATACTGCATGGCGACGAGCAGGAGGCCCCGGAAGTTGAGGAGCTGCGTCTCCTTGTCGATGATGCTGAGTTCTTCGATCTGCTTCTGCTGTGAATCGATTTTATCTAAATCGTAGAAATAACCGATGAGTCCGATGATTTTCTTGCCCCGGTAAACCGGGAATTTCGTCGCCATGATATGATGGGGCCGGCCGCGGACGATGCACTGTCCTGGAACACGTCGCGGGAAATGGCGCCGTGTTCCAGGACAGCCTGTTCTTCATCCTTGAAATGATGGTAATTGATATGCCAGCCCATGTCTTCGTCAGTCTTGCCGACGATATCGGCGACGTTCCGGATTTCGTAATAGTCGAGGAAGGCCTGACTGACGCCGACAAAGCGGCGCGACAAGTCCTTCCAGAAGAACTTGATGCCCGAATGGCATATCATGGCCTGGCACAAGTCCTGGAGCCATGCATAGTATGCCGACTCATGCTGGCCAACGTACTCCAGACCAAAGGATTCGGCCACTACGGGCAGGAGTTCCCGGCGCCGGTCTTCCGATTCCCATACGTCTTCGCAGACGCAGAGTAGGATATTATAATCGTGATTCCCCAATCCGCTCAGGATGATGGCCATGAAGACGGTCCAGCAGTAACTGCCGTCACGCTGCTTGACGCGGAAGACACTGCCCGCAGCCGGCCGTGTGCTCTTCTGTACGCGCTGCCGCAGGGACGGGAGCTTCATGAATTCCAGGAAGCGCTCCCGGTCGTCTTCGTGGACGAACTGGCTGGCATAGTTCCGGACCAGGCCGGCGATGCCCTTCAAGGTGTCGCCTTCGTTGGCATAGGGATGATCGGTCTTGATGATCTCAATGGTATCGGTCGTACTATTCAGGCAATAGAGACCGTCGTACATGAGCAGGACGTTGCGCAGCAAGGCATCGACGCGCTGCAGATTATACGTATCCTGGTCATAGGTAATGTTGTAAATCCGGGCGCGGCCGACGTAAAAGCCCGCCGTCCCGCCGATGATTTCCACAAAGAGGCGGATATACTGGCCGTTTTCTACATATGTCGTGACTTGTTCCCGCTTGGACGCGATGGCTTTATCCAGGAAATTCTTGAAGCGCTGCTGTGCTGACGGGTCCGGTACCATCTCACTCCAGCGGGAATCGGTGAACTTCCACGAATGGACAGCCCGCAGGATGTCATCGTATATCTTATTCTTCAACAGGAACTTCGTCTGCTGGCCATCATAGCGGAAAATCCCGACTGGCGAGTCCGTGACGACATTGATGAGGCCGGCTTTATCATAGACGTGTTCTTCCAGCCGTGTTTCCAGGCCGGCCGGATAGTCCTGACAAAAGGCCTTGATGTCGTCGTATTTCATGGGCTTGCCGAAATAGTAACCCTGTATCTTTTCACAGCCGATTTCTTTCAGGAATTCGACTTGTTCTTTCGTTTCCGCCCCTTCGGCCAGGGTATGGACGCCGAGGGTCTTGGCCATGAGAACGATAGACGTGAGAATCTTGCGGCTCTGGTCATTGAAATTGCGCAAAAAGGCCATGTCGATCTTGAGTTCATCGAAATGGTAGTTGTGCAGGACGTTGAGCGACGAATATTCACTGCCGAAATCGTCGAGCCAGACCTGATAGCCTGCATCCTGGAACTGGCCCAGGACGCGGACGAGGTTGTGCTTTTCCCTGGCCAGGGCCGATTCCGTCACTTCAATGCAGAAATATTCCCGCGGGATATCGTAGTGATGGACGACATCTTCGACGACGGAAAAGGGATCCATCAAATTGAAATCATGGCGCGACAAGTTGAACGACACGGGCAGGGCCGGTTCCTGATTAACCAGACGGTAATGCATGTGCTTGCCTACGCGGCGGATGATATAACTGTCCAATTTATGGATGAGCCGGGCCCTTTCCAGGACGGGAATGAAAATCCCCGGCGAAAGTTGGCCGTATACGGGGTCATCCCAGCGGGCCAACGCTTCCAGGCCGCAGATTTTCCCGGTCATGGCCCGGACTACGGGCTGGTAGTAGACCTTGATGTAGCCCTGTTCCATGGCATTGTCGAAGTTTTCCAGGACAAAAGCCCGTTTTTCCAGGGTTTCTCCCATATCCCGCGAATATACCGCCCAGCAGCGGGTCGCATCCATCTTAATCGTATCGCAGGCCACTTTGGCCATGTCAAAGGCGTGACGGACCTGCCGTCCTTCGCCCTCTTTCAAGAGGCAGACGCCAGCTTTCAATCGGATATTGGGATTATGGATATACGTGTTGATTTTGCCGCAGATGATTTCAATATTCGGGAACAAATCCTCCCTCGGCGCCAGCACGGCAAAGCCATCTGCCGACATGCGGGCCATCAGGGCCGTCGGGAAGTGCTGACGCAAGGTAATAGCTATCTGTTTTAAGCAGCAGTCACCGGCGGCCATGCCGTGAAGGGCATTGTAGAGGCGGAAATTCGTCAGGTTAAAATAAGTCGGACAATAATCGGAAAGGTGGCCCTGGGCACTTTCCAAATAGACTCTGCGGGAAACTTGTTCAAAAAAGCCGTGCGTACTCAGGGCGCCCGTCAAATAGTCGGTCCCGCTGAGGTCCCGCCGCATTTCATAACTGACAAACTGCGCCAGCCAGACCGGCGTTCCGTCATCCAGGTGGATGATGCGCGCAGCCCCTTCAGCACGCTGTAAATGCCCGTCAGCCGTCCGAAAGCGGAAGGTGATGAACTTCGGACGCCCTGCATCATCGGCTTTATCCAGGGGCCGGTAATCAGCGGCTTCGATCATCCCCTTGCGGACTTTCCCCGTAAGGCGATAGAACTCCCCTTCATCACCGCAATGGTACATATCCAACAGCCCGCGGTTAACGAAGAGAATCGGTTCTGATTCATCCATGCCGATCAAACAGACGCCGGCAATCAATTTATCATAATAGCGATGCAATTCCGCTTGTATCGATGCCACATCCATAAAGTCCACCCTTTTCTGTAAAAACGTTCTGCAATAAAAAATATAGTCATTGTATATAACTTATTATAACACATGATAAAAAGAGGCTATCGCATTAAGACAGCCTCTTTTTGAGTTTTAAGTTTGTATTTTTTAGTTTGCAGCAAATGGTAAAAAATTTAAACCCAACTTCTACAAACTACAAACGCTGTACTACAAACTATAGAGAAAAAAGGGCCTCGCATAATCTGCCGATGGTGTTGCCTTGGCTACCATGTGATAGCCTATATTGCCAATGACGATGATGAAAAAAGGAATCCAGTATGTCAGGCTCATTCTGTCAACTCCTTTTCCATATGGATGTGAGGACAATATTCATCCAGATATTCGTCACCCGATGCGGTATATCCCAGTTTTTCATAAAACGGGCGCACCCGGACCTGTGCCGACAGAGCCAGCCGTTTCACATGACGGCCGCGCAGCCATCTTTCTGATTCCCGTACCAGGCGCTCCCCGAACTGCCGGCCGCGGCAGGATTTCCGTACGGCCAGGCGGCCCAGTATATACACATCCGGATTGTCTGATGTAAAGAGCCGGCAGCAGCCAGTGGCATGTCCATTTTCATATAACACCAGCTGCCATGCCGTCTGGTCGGTTTCATCAAATTCATGATGAAAACCCTGTTCTTCGACAAATACCTCCTGCCGGATAATCCGGGCATCCTGTGAAAGTCCCTGCTGCATACGTATTTGAATCATGATATTCCCTCCTAAAAAAAACAGAGGTGCCCAGGAATTGTCTTATAGCATGTAACCCATGCCGTACCTACGACAACTCCCAGACACCTCATTTCTCCTGTCCGGTGACAGAAGCGGTGTTCTTATGAAATTAGCATTATTCTAACATATCCTATCGTCTTCGTCAATGTGATTTTGCCCACTTTAGCAGCTGGGAACCAGACCGTTCACCCCACTTTTCTGCCTGTCATTTCAAGACCTGTTCGGTATCTGCCAGAAACTGCTGTACACAATCGGCAAAATCCAGTCCGGTCGGCCAGAACGGCCAGCCACCATACACATTCCCCGATTTTAGACGGGAGTTTGCCTTCTTCATCAGATGGCCAGCGCCCTTCATGACTCATAGTCAGCCGTCCTACCAGGCCGGCATCGGTCAAAAAAGCCAGGGCATCTTCCTCTGCCGACCATTCGGAGCCATGATACTCCCGTTCCAATGCATGATAAGCTGCTCTGATAGCAGCCGAACGTGCCGATAATTCTTTTAAATCCACGTCAATCTCTCCTTTTTTCAAGAAACACGGCCACACTCCATTCAATCCTAATGACGGGCCAAAAAGGCTTACCAGGCCGTCCCCTACATTATCACATATAGGCGATAAAAATAATACACCGTTCACGGCCAGTCGCAAAAAAACACGGCCTGCAGCCGTATACGTAGGGGCTGTCCCGATGAGGGCAGCCCGCTATGACATTTCTCCACAACACATCCTGGTACTGCCAGGCTTTTACGAGCCACTGTCTTTTCTTGCCCGGGTCCCATTTTAACTGCTGCTATAAAATGAAGGCTTACGGTTGCATAAAGAATTTGAAATTTGATACAATGAGGTCAAAAGGAGGTGTGGCCGATGAATGAAGAGATAATACAGGATGTACAGAATCAGCTGGCAGGGGCGTTGGACTACGATAAAGCCGCTAAGGGTGTTTTGTCGCAGAAAAAGGTGCTGGCTTATATCTTGAAACGGACGGTTCCTGAATTTGAATCGGCCAGCCTCGACGATATTGCCAATATATACATCGAAGGGCAGCCGGAAGTCAGTACGGTGCCGGTTTCTAAGGATAAAACGAACGCGGTCCGCCATGCCTTGGAGCGGCAGGATACACCGACAATCAAAGGGGCACAGAATGAAGATAACAGCATAACCGAAGGCAGCATCGTCTTTGATATCTTGTTCCGGGCGAAGGCGCCAGAAACGAATGAGCTTATTACGCTGATCATCAATGTGGAAGCGCAAAAACGATTGAACCCAAAAAAGAAAACGGGAGATACCTATCCTCTATTAAAAAGAGCTGTCTATTATGCCAGCCGATTGATTTCTTCGCAAAAAGGGACCGAATTCATCAATAGCGACTACGATAAAATAAAGAAGGTCTATACCATTTGGATTTGCATGGAAGCCCCGCAGGGGAAAAGTGCGATCAACCGCTATCAGCTGAAAGAACAGCATCTGCTGCACCGCTATAAGGAGCCTTATCAGAATTATGACCTCATGGGCATCATCTTTGTCTATCTGGGAAACAGCAAAGTCAAGGACCAGCTGATAAACTTGCTTGATTTGATGTTCAAATCGTCAAAGAATGCCAGTGAAAAGATTACGACTCTGCATAATGATTTTGGGATTGATTTGACACAAGAAGGAGAGGGGGATTTGGCAGTCATGTGCAACTTAGGAGAAGGAATATACGAAGATGGTCTGATGAAAGGCAAGGAAGAAGGTAAAAAAGAAGGTAAATTGGAATTTGCTCTCGAATTGTTGAAAGATGGAATGTCCTTGGAAAAAGTGGCAAAGTATAGCAAACTATCGTTGTCTATGATTAAAGAACTTGCAAAACAGAATAAATTGATTTAGGAGCAAACAAAAAAGAGGCTGTCGCATTAAGACAGTCTCTTTTTTTGAGTTTTCAGTTTGTAGTTTTTAGTTTGCAACAACTGGTAAAAAATTTAAAACCAGCTTCTACTCCCTCGGCCTTTCCCAAAAATGAGAATGGCTTCACTAAGCCGTTTTTAAAGAATCATTTTTTCAAAATCAGCCTCATTTTCGCAGTTTTTAAAAAAAATAGTATCATTTGAGTATCACTGACCAGTATCCTTTACGGTGCGTTCCCATGCGTTTTAGGCAGCCTTTTTCCTGCAACTTCTTCGTATGATATTTTATAGTACCAAGGGACAGCGACGTGGCCATCGCAATTTCCGATTGCGTGCTGTCTGGTTTCTTTTGGATATATGCTAAAATAGCTTCTTCCTTATCATTTAATTTCACAGACAGATTCGTCCCAGTTTGGTCAGTGTTTTTAGTTTGGTTAGCGGTTTGGTCAGTAGTTTGGTCAGTTTTTGGTGTTTGGTCAGTGGTTTGGTCAGTTTTTCGATACAAGTTTACCCGCAAATCGCCATCAAAATCAAGAATTTCCGGTTCCCTCAGCCCATAATCACGGCAATCCCGCAAAATACGCGGAAAGCCACTGCCCCACTTTTCAATCAGATTCATGTAAGCAAAAGCATTGGCCAAGGCCCGGTTGCGAATCTTTGAAAATCCTTCTTTCATTTTTTCAGGCGTTACGCCGCGCATCAGGCCGCCCGGAGAAGTAACTTCCAGTCGATCTGAAAAAAGAGCAATCTGAATGGATCCCGGCTCCAAATAATTACGATGTACAAGTGCATTGGCAATTAATTCACGGATACTGTCCGGAGGCAGTTCATAAATATCCTGTCGATAGACTCCCTGAAATCTAGCACCCATGTTGATTTTTTCAAGCACGTACTGATATGCTTTTTCCACTTGTTCCTGAATCGGTGCATCAATTTCCCGTTTATCGATAAAAACGGCTCTATCTTCCGTTTTAAACACAGCACATTGAACAACTGGAGGATACCCAGCCTGATGTGTCAGCATCGCATATGCATAGGTTGGTATAAGCTGGCCTTTATGTTCAAGCAAAACGCCCCACGAAATAAGCTGATTGACTGTCAACTCTTTGATTTCTTGACGCTGGAAATCTGATGCTGCATTTTTTTTAGCCGTTTCTCTCATCGAATGGCATAATGCTGCCACATCAGACTGCTTCACTTTCAGATTTGGAATCGGTTGTTGGTCGAAAAATTTATTTTTCCCTTCTAAAAGTAATTCCTGCAGCATCGCCTGATCCGCAGGACGCGTTGTTCCAGCCGTCCGGATATAGGTTCCTTTCACAAGCCCCTTCTTTTTGATATAATACGGGCGCTGCATTCCTGGCGCAATCTCCAAAATGATAAGCGATTTCCCCTTTACTTCCTGAACAAAAAGATCCGGAATAATCATCGGCGCACAGCTATCCGTAACCGCATTAGTAATAGCATCCATCAGTCGAAAAAGGTCGCTCTGGGGAATACCAACAACCTGCATCGTTCCGTCTTCAATACCAAATACAATCCGCCCGCCATCTCCATTAGCAAAGGCAACAACAGATTTCATATATTTCTGGCTGTCTTCCGGAACCATTTCCTTATATTCTACGTTTTTAGACTCCCCTTGAAGCAATGAATCTTTTTCCATCCCTATTGCCGCCTCCTCTCAGACTCATTGTAGCAGATTATAAAATTTCCTACAATAAAGCAAGGCCCCCGTACCACTAGTGCAGGGGGCTTGTCACATCTTGCAGGGCATTGCTTATTTCGCCACGTCATCCAAAGATTTAAAGGGAATTCCCGGTTCTTTCTCGGCTCGATCCAGTTTCTCAGCCATTCCCGGTATTCTGTAGATATACGCCGTGTCATTTTTTCCATTAGCTGGCTGCTTCTGCCCGTCCAATGGTTTATCGAAAGTCTTTTTCATGATTTCACCTCCCCTATATACCTTTCCATGCGTCTGCAATGGCCCGCCAGCTGGATTTCAACGGATGTTCGTTAATTCTGTCGGCTAATACAATCGGCCACAGCCCCCAATCATTCAATTCATAGACTAAATCCCGATTATTGGAAATCCCCGAACGAGGGTCCCCATAAAAATACCCGATAGCCTTCACTTTTTTAGATGATTTGTCAACCAAAAATTCTACCCAATGGCTATCTAAATCAAAATAAGAAATCATATAGTATTTAAATCGTTCTTGATCTCCGTATTTCGTCTTGAAAGTATATGTGCCCTCCAAGGCATACCCTGTATTCGGTATATTCCTGTATTTGTCTACATCTCCAGAGTAAAGCAACTCACCGTATGCTGCTATGACCTGCTCCAAACTCATACCTACTTCGATTCCTTTGTCAGTCTGATACCCTGGCTTCATGATGAGGATGGTATAAAGCAAGCCCGATTGACGCCGAAGTCCTGCAAGCGGATTATTGCTGATAGTCATAAAAAGACTATGGTCCTTCTTAAGGTACGCATCCGACCAACGATCTTTGCTATAAAATTTGTAGTCATTCTGATTTAAATAATCATACAAACACTGATCGTTGGCATAGTTAAAGTGGTCCATGATACCGGCGTCATCAACATATGCAAAGGACCCAGCAGGCATAATAAGCAACATAGACCCGAGGAAAAGTTTTGAAATAGATTTTGCTCCAAACATAGGCGTCTCCTTTCACCAAGTTTAATCACCTCAGAACCAAAAGTACATCAAAGTATAGTTATTTTTCGTCATCTTTTGCTACAAGCAAGAACTTTTCCATAGGAATATCAAGGTATTTCGATAAAATACGGAGGTCCTTTATCTTCAATAAATCCGGCTTCTTTTCCAACTTTCGATAGGTTTGAATATTGATTCCAAGCACTTTTGCAAGATCAATTTGCCGTTTTCCTCTTAATTTTCTCGCCTGTATCAAAGATAATCTCATCACGTACCTCGCCTCCTTTTACTATACTTTAACACACTTAAATATATTTAACAATAGTAAAAGTACAATTTTCTATACTTCATGATGATTTTTTTATACTTAATGTTGAAAAAAATAGATATTAATAGTAATATTTTATATAGGGAGGTGTCGCCATGACAATCGGTGAAACAATCCGGAATATCCGGCAAGTAAAAGGCTTATCACAAAAAGAATTGGCCGATATCTGCGGTGTCAGCATGGGTGCTGTTTCAGCATGGGAACAAGGCCGCAATGAGCCACGGCCACGCATCCTGAATAAAATCGCAGACCACTTCAATATTCCCGTAAATATGCTTCTCCATCCACAATCAGATACACTTCAATTGTTCGAAGATACACAAGCTTCAGATCACAAATTTTCTGCACAGGAAGAAAGGCTTATCCATCAATACCGGCAGCTTTCGCAGCTGGGAAAAGATACCGTAAATGCGGTCATTCATGTCCAACTTCAAGGACAAAAAGCAAACTATCCGGAAGGATATGAAAGTGCCTCAGAATTCGTCAATGAACCCAAGGGTCTATATGAACAGCTTTATAAAGCCAGCCCTGAAATTTTACAAGAAATAGAACGATATTTTCAGTACTTGCAAGAAAAGGAAGGTCATAAAACGTAAGCGAAAAATATATTCAAAGCAGAATAGTATACAGCAAAAAGCCGACAGGATAAACCTGCCGGCTAATATTTTTTAAACTATATTTAATTACTCTGCCGCTTATCTAAATTCCTAGCCCCTGCAACTTTCTTATCCTTTTCCGCAAGATTTTCTGCTTTCTTAAGAATCCGATCATGAATCTTTTGTTCTGGGAGGCAGTCAAGTATATAAATACCGCCAAGCTCATCCAGATAAATTTCAAGATCACGTATCCTCTCAGATGAAACCGGAATACCTGCTACCTGCGCATCGATTACTGCCTGAATAAAGGGACGAAGTATTTCCGGATTATTCGATGTATTTCGCTCCAGAATATCGACAATGAATCTGGAATTCTGTGCCACAAACCGTGTCAGATGATACGGATCAGAATCCATCTTGTCATAGGTCAACCGTCCTGTCCACCAAAGACGTGACATGGCATTCCGCGTAAGCGACCGTCTTGCCCCGAACCCGAAGAAATAATGCTGCAAAATATTATTTATCGAATGATTTTTCTTTACTTTCCATCTGTACTGCACATACGTCCAGAACGGACCAAGGCAGAGGGCAGACCAAAGCCGCTCATCAGATGCTTGAGAATCAGACAGAAAACGGAAAGCATCATACACTGCTGTTATATTCACCGAATCCGTCTTGCCGGGAATATCATCATTCATATCAAGTGATACCAGCGGCATCGGAAACTTGGAATCGGAAAAGATATTCCGCCCAAATGCCTTCTGAAGCCAAGTATTATCATCTTCTGCAAAATGATTCACAAAAGAGCTTATATTATTTTTGACAGTGTTCATATCATCTGTCTTAAAAAACGGCATCATCATACCTTGCCACCTTCTATCCCCTCAACACCGGACAGCTCTGCAAACGCACCCGGAAGCGGGCTTCCAATTAACTTCTGAGCAAGCTCCATGGAATCCCTTCCGGAAAGTCCGCCGCCTTCCACATCACAGTCAAACTCCTTTAATAAAACATTCCTAATTGACCGGAACCATCCGCAGTCCTGACCTCGCCGGTTCATCTCTTCACTGTCCCAACGTTTTATCTCCTCGATTACAAGAACCAGTGCCGGAACGATTGTCAGTGCGTTCAGTACCGTCTCAAACCTCGGATTCTGTGATAGAGACTTATAGCTGTAATAATCATTATACGGGAGCTGAACTACGATTTTCTCTCCACTTCCGTCGACCTTCATCTCTTTAATGGTTTCATCCGTATTCTGAATAATTGAAAAAATCGATGGTGTGTTGGCAAGATCGTCGATACGGACGGACACATCCGCGTTTACCTGCTGCCCTACGGCAAGAACACATCCTTCTTCAACATCAAAGGACATTCCTTTATAATCATCGTCAAAGTCCTCACTAAAATAGGACTGTAAATTCTCATCTGCTACAATAAACGGACAGATTTGAACGAGATTCTTTACCTCACGGTTGGACAACACATAAGATGAAGAGAGTTTGTCCGTACGGATCACTTTGCGAAAACCAGTCTGCGAACACTCCATATGATATACAAAGGATGCTTTGCCACTCCGCACAAGACCGAGAAGTTCCTTATTTATAAGGGCCGCCTCAAATACAAGTCTCGTATTAAAACCGTCCTTAACATTCGTGATTTTTACATCAAATGCATGCTTATCTTTGTAATCATCCAGAAAATATGCAAGCACGGGATAAGGATACATTTTATACCGTATGTCCATAACCTTTTACCTCCAGGCTACAGTAGTCTCCACTAAAATCCAGTTTCACATTAATCTTAAGCGGTTTACCGGCTTCAAAAGTAAGACCTATAATCCGGTTTTTCTCTACCTTAAGTGGTGTTCCGTCAGAAAGAGAAGCCGATATCGCATCCGTGCTGTAATCTACAGATTCTGCTGCGATAAACACTTCAAGATATCCATTGTCCGCGGATACCACTGGAGTATAAGAAATTAGATATTCGCCGGTTTTACGGCTCCTGCATACAGCTCTCTTCTTAGACGGCTGAATATAAACGATCTTCTGTTTATGGTCAATCGGATGAGTTCCGACGCCAGTCCCTTCATCGGAACCGCCGCCACCACCGTTACCGTTTCCGTCGCCGCGGCTGCTACCTTCACCTGGGAGGCCGGACGATGTTTCTTTTCCTTCCGGATCATTCACCCCGGCCTTAACACCGGAATCCGGATTCTCCACAGGCGCACCAAAACTAGCAGACGGTCTTACTGTCCGAGGAATCAGTGTGACTTCTCCAATTTCATCTGTCAACGCTTCCTCACGATTTTCTTGTTTCCCTTCTTCCTCCGCTGCAAGATACTGTCCAACAGCCGGATCGAGAGGATCTCCGCCCCCTTCCTTTTTCTGCTCATTAAAGCACTTGCGGATAAAATCAAACAATTTTTTAGTGATTCTTCTCGCTTTTGTTTTATCATCCGCGCGGTCAATCTCCCACTTCGTATGCTGCGGATTCTCCAGAGATCTCAGGAACGTATTCAGGGCATCCCCTTCGATATACATAATTCCGGCAAAAGGAATGATATTGTTAATGTAACCACGGTTCATGATCTTCATGCCAGTTCCCCTTACAATCGCCACACGATGCCACAGGCCCGGTGCGATTAGGAGCTTAAGATGCGCAGTCCCCATATCTTCCACCCACATCCATTTTATATGGTGGACAGGTCTTCTCATCCGCACAAAGCACCTGATAATACTCATCTGCATGATCCTCAAACTTATCTTTATACTGCTCCATCAACTTCGGAAGATAGTCTTTACTGATTTCAATCCCTTCCACCCTAACAATCAGTCTACCAGAATAAACGGCGTACAAGAAACCGTCAAGTACAGAAGCCACCATCTGAGAAACCCAGTCCTCATCAGAATCAAAACCAAGGATATAAATATCTGTGCCGCTCATGCCATCCCGACGGGTAAACCCAGGATCCAAAAAAATCTGGTCCCTTACTGGCATATTTTTCTCAAGACCGTAAAAACCGGTTCCCTGCGTCACCATGCCAGAGGCAGTCCTAAAACTTGTCAGACGGGAAACCCCCTGGTATGCCTTTACACCGTCCTTATCCAGAGTGGAATAAAACACGGTGCGGAAATCCGAGCAGGCAAACGGAGCAAACTTGCCAATACCGAAAGATCCTCCTGCTGTACCAGACTTATCCGATGCTCCGGTTGACTTCGTCAGATTGCACCAAGGAGAATTATAATCCTGATCTGATCCAATCAGGCCAGACGTGTGAAAATCACTGATGCGAAGGCAACTGATATATTCCTTCTTCCCTACTGCCTGCGCGTTCTTAAAGAAATTTACAGCTTTCTGGTTGTGCTGAACACTCCAGAATTCTTCCGCTCTATGAAACGCATCCATCAGCTGATCAAAATGAGGAACCGCGTCCTTCTTTATCCGAAATGTCCGGAATTCAACAATGACTGGCTGACCATCACTACCAGCGTCAATCGAATTTTGACAAATCTCTCTGGCGAGGGACTTCATGGGTGTTCCCTTGAACGTCTCCACACCGGAATCAGCAATGCCGAAGATTTGACCGTAATCATTCAAAGGAAAGCGCCAAGTATCTTTCCAAAGTCTAAATTCTTCCATACTTCCTCCTCTTCAGCTTACTTCTTAAGCGAAAATTTTGTAGTCTTTTCCGTATCCTGCGCACTGAACTTCTTTTTCGCATCTTTTATGGCATTTTCAATCGCGCTGAAAATCTGATTCACGTCAGACTGCGAATATTCATAAATGCTAGGATTTGAACAGTTACCAAGCAGGTCAACCATATTCAGAATTTTATTTGTACGCGCTTCTGCAATACGTACGAACTTCTCTCTCTTTGATTCTTTCTTCTTCTCAGCCATAATAATTTCCTCCTACATATAAAAAATATATGTGCACCTTATAAGTTTATAATAAGCTGCCAGGTATATTATTGTCAATATTATTTTTATATTATTTTTAAAATAATATAAAAATATCCGCATTTATTAATGTCATTTTTTGTTTGTAAATAATTGCTAATCCCGATTTATATTTCAAATATTTTTAATCAGCATTTAATTTATTTTTAAGCACAGCTTTTTTTACAGTATCCACACACACGTCCGGACTTTTCAAAACATCTCTGCTCCAGAAACGTAAAACCGTGAACCCAAGGCCGTTCAAAGCTGCCTCAGACTCACGGTCCCGCTGCATGTTCTTTTCAATTTTTGGAACCCAGTAAGATGGATTATTCCCAGCCAAAACTTTCTCCTTCTTTCCTGTATTCCAGTCTTTGCCGTGAAAGTATTCTCCGTCGACAAAGATACAGATATGATATTTCAGAATCACAATATCCGGCTTCCCGGGAAGATTCTTTACATTCTTTCTGTAACGGAAACCAGCATGCCATAAACGTTTCCGAAGCACAAGCTCCGGCTTCGTATCTTTCGATCGAATATGCTGCATATTCCGATGTCGTTCTTCCGGCGTCATATCATCCATTTTTTCTCCCCTTTTTTGACTTTGCCTTCTGATCCCCATCCATGTTCGGTTCAATCCACGGATAGTCTACCCCCGCAAAGCTATCAAGCACCGCCTGAGTAACAATACGTGACAGTTCACACGGCACTGCCATACCAATCTGACGGCGTACAGAAGCGTATTTACCCGTGAAGGTATAAGTATCGGGGAAAGTCTGAATACGCGCTCTCTCGCGGTTTGTGAGTTCTCTAGCGCCCTTCCAGTAATAACCCCAAGTGCCGCCTCCGCCATTCGCAGTAAGCGTATACCCTGGTTTATCAGGATGCAATTTCCGGTATATCTGGGAAAAGCTGTAATGCTCCTTAATACGATACTCATCCGGGAAGTCCGGATTCTTCATTGCCTGCCAGATATTCTGTCCGGGAAGCGTATGCTCAAGTTTCCCAATGACTCTCTGCGTCAGCTTCTTTACCTCATTATTCGAAGCCCATTCCGGAATGCCTGCAAGCGCATGGCCCGCCGTCACATCAATATCCTTATACGGCTCAGGGCTTGGAACATGAAATTCCACTGGAAGATCCGCGCGAATACCGACGATAATATACCTGTGCCGAATCTGCGGAACGCCGTATTCCTCAGCTTTATAAAGATGTACCGTCAGCTTATAGCCGCTCTCCTCCATATCGGTAAGAATCTGCTTGAAATCACTGGTTCCTGCAGTACGGATACCGGAGACATTCTCTGCAATAATGCTCATGTACGGTAAGGAAGCAAGCAACCGAAAACAAGAGATAGACCGCCAG
>ERZ773158.889-NODE-889-length-31880-cov-11.447416_pt1 | contig 31880 bp, 15 predicted proteins | sample MGYA00511918_ERZ773158 | MGnify/ENA primary metagenome ERZ773158 (study PRJEB29015, sample SAMEA2737876) | human gut metagenome | biome: human gut; feature: human-associated habitat; material: faeces | place: China | collected 2012 ...
CGCCCAGGTCATGGGTGATGTAGATAACGGACATGCCCAGCTCCTTCTGCAGGTCACGGATGAGCTGCAGGATCTGTGCCTGAATGGTCACGTCCAGAGCGGTGGTGGGCTCGTCGCAGATGAGGATCTGCGGACGGCAGGCGGCAGCGATGGCGATGACGACACGCTGACGCATACCGCCGGAGAACTCGTGCGGATACTGCTCGTAGCGGCGCTCCGGGTCGGGGATGCCGACCTTGGCCAGCATCTCGATGGCGGCCTTCTTGGCCTCTGCGCCCTTCAGGCCCTGATGGTGCTCGATGCTCTCCTGGATCTGCTTGCCGATTTTCTTCAGCGGGTTCAGGCTGGTCATCGGGTCCTGCATGACCATGGCGATCTTCTTGCCGCGCACGCCCAGCCAGTCCTTCTCGGTGAACTTGGTCATGTCGCGGCCTTCGTACATGATGGAGCCGCCGGTGATCTTACCGTTGACATCCAGCATACCCACGAAGGTCTTGGTGAATACGGACTTGCCCGAGCCGGACTCGCCCACGATGGCCAGCGTCTCGCCGTCATAAAGGTCCAGCGAGCACTTGCGGATCGCGTTCAGCTTCTTGCCGCGCAGGCTAAAGGTGATCTCCACGTCTTTGGCAGAGATGATCGGTTGTCTATCCATTTTTGTGATTTTCTCTCCCATCTGTTAAACGTGGTTGCGCGGGTCAGCAGCATCCGAGAAAGCGTTGCCCATGATATAGAAGGAAATGGAGATGATGGACACGATGGATGCGGGGAAGACCAGCAGGTAAGGATAATCGAGGAAGAAGCCGCGCACCTTGCTCAGGATGAGGCCCAGAGACGGAGTCTCGATGCCCAGACCGATGCCCAGATAGGACAGGGTGGACTCGAGGTTGATGGTGGCGGGGATGCTCAGCGCCATGCGCAGGATGATGACGGAGACCAGATAGGGCAGGATGTTCTTGGTCAGAACGCGCCACAGCGGGGTGCCAAGGCAGCGGGACGCGAGGTTGTACTCGCGGTCACGGAACATGAACACCATGTTGCGGACGCGGCGGGCCATGACCAGCCAGCCGATGGCGATCATCGAGACGGCCATGATGGTGAAGCTCTGGCCGACGACCAGTGCGATCAGGGTCATGTAGATGATGTAAGGCACGTTGTCGATGAGGTTGTACAGCTCGGTGAAGAAGCGGTCCAGCTTACGGACATAGCCCCAGATCAGGCCGATGATGACGCCGAGGATGCTCTCGCCCACGGCAACGATGAGGGCCAGACGGATGGACACCTGAGTGGCGTACCACACCTGACACCAGTAGTCGCGGCCAAGGTTGTCGGTGCCGAACCAGTATTCACTGTTGGGCTTCCGGAAGGCCAGAGAGGAATCCGTCACCAGCGTCTGATAATCGTACTTGCCGATGGCCAGTGCGATGAAGGAGAAGATGACGAGGAACAGGAACAGGATCAGGCAGACGACAGCAGCCTTGTGCTTGAGGAAGTTCTGGATGACAGAACCCCAGTAGCTGTAGTTGGAGTAGCCGACACGCTCGGCTTCTTCCGGAGAGTAATCGACGAAGTAGAACAGTTCGTCCTGCTTCTTGCCCTCAAAATCAGATGCTTTAGCCATCAGCGTGCGGCCTCCTTTCCGGTCAGAGTAATGCGCGGGTCAACCAGCATCATCAGCACATCGCCCAGGAAAACACCCACGATGCCCAGTGCAGCGTAGAGGATGACCAGAGTCTGGACGACGTTCAGGTCATAGCGCTGGATGGCGTCGGTCAGCAGGGGACCCATGCCGGGAACGGAGAAGAACCGCTCCATCAGCAGAGAGCCGCCGACCGTCAGCAGGATGGACTGGGGGATATACTGCACCATGGGGACCATGGCGTTGCGCAGCACGTGCTTGAACATGATCTCGCTGGAGCTCAGGCCCTTGACGCGGGCCAGCTTGATATAATCGCGGGTCAGCTCGTCCACCATGTAGCGGCGGGTCCACAGAGCGTAGCCTGCGATAGACGCCAGCGACAGGCAGACGATGGGCAGCACGCTGGACGGGCCGACATTACGGGTGGAGTACAGCGTGGGGAAACCCAGGTATTTGGAGCCGAAGACCAGCACCAGCGAATAGGAGACCAGAGAAGGCACAGCGTTGACGAAAACGGTGTAGGCAGTGCCGATCCAGTCAAAGACCTTGTCCTTGAAGGCGGTCTGCAGGATGCCCAGCATGATGCCCACCAGCAGAGAGATGCCGGCGGAGATCAGGCCGAGGCGCATGGAGACGCCGAACTTTTTGCCGATGACCTTCACGACGGAAGCGCCATTCTGGATGCGGCGGGAAGTGCCGAAGTCCAGATGGAGCAGGTCGTTGTAGAAGTGCAGCAGCTGGGTGCCGATGGGGTCGGTCAGACCGGCGGCTTCCAGTGCGGCGTATTTCTGCTCTTCGGTAAACTTCATGAGCTGTTCTTCCGTGAAGTAGTAGTCCGTAGGCAGGCAGCGCATCAGCAGAAAGACGATGGTTGCGATCAATAAGATCGTGACGAGCGACTGAGCCAGCCGCTTGACGGTGTATTTTAACATGATAACCAAACCTTTATAAAATAATCATCAGGCTTTGGTTGCTGCATTGAAAGCAGCGGAGAAAGCCTCGTACTCCTCGGTGGTGTAGCCGTCGCCCTGACGGGTCTCCCAGTTGACGGCCTTGTAGTTGCAGGGACCGTACATGGCGTTGATCTTGGTGTACTCGTTGACGTGGGTCAGGCACCAGAGCACCTCGTACAGGCAGGGGATGCACAGTGCGTTGTTCAGCATGGAAGCCTCAGCCTTTGCGAATGCGGCATAGCGTGCATCGGTATCGGTGACGATGGCCTTTGCCTCAGTGACCAGATCGGTGAACTCCTGATAATCAGCCAGCAGCTCCTTCTGGTAGTCCTTCGGGTCCTTCTCAACGGCTGCGATCCAGGAGGTGGTCTGAGCGTAGTAAGCGTTGTCGTCGCTCAGGACTTCCTGACCCAGGAAGTTGATGGGGTCGCCGAAGTCAGCGCCCCAGCCGTTCTGCAGGATGGAGTGCAGCTGGACGTTACGGACTTCCTTATAAAGAGAAGAGACGTAGGTGCCGATGTCCAGCACGACAAAGTCATCGCCCAGGCTCTCGGAGAAGCACTGCTTCAGAACGGTGGCGGTATCCAGAGCAGTGGTGTCGCCGCTCTTGATGTAGTGGTAGCAGTGGACGGGGAAGGTGACGCCGATAGCGCTCAGCTCTTCCATTGCCTGCTTCTTCAGGTCGGCGATGTCGCCGCCGTTGTCGCGGAGGCGGATCATGGTCTTGCCATCGTAAGCCTGACTGTCGAAGCCCATCTCCTTGGCGACCAGAGTGGTGTACTCCTCACCCTTGGTGTTGTAGCAGACACCGGGCATGGTGTAGTAGTCGTTCTCGCACTTCAGGGGGTTGATCTTGTTGGTGCGGGCGTAGTAGTTGGTGAAATCGATGCCCTTGTAGAAGCACTGACGGAAAGCGCGGTTGGAAACAGCCTTGTTCCAGTTCTCGTCCAGATTGCCGTTCTCATCCTTGCGCTGGAAGTTCAGGTGCATCTGGAAGCTGAACTTGGTGGGGCGCTTCTCGCACAGGAACTTGTTGTGCTTGTTGTTGGGGTCGGAGGTGATGGTGGTCAGGTTGGACTCGGTCAGGTCGATGTTATCGACTTCGCCGTTCTCGTACAGCTGCAGGCCCATGGACAGGTCGGGGATCATGGTGATGGTGTGATGCTCGAAACGGGTGCAGTCGTTTGCGGCGTAGTAGTTGGGGTTGGGGATGAAGCTCTTGGTGTTTTGCTGGATGTACTCCTCGATGAGGTACGGACCATTGTACCACATGGTGGAGTAGTCGCAGGAGCGGAAGCCATCGATGCCCAGCTCGTTGATGAGGTCCTCAGAGGCGGGGTAGAAGCTGTTGTAGGCAACGACAGTGTCGAAGTAGGGGCAGGGGTTCTTGCAGGTGAAGACCAGAGTGTAGTCGTCCGGTGCCTCGACGCCGACACCGGCAGCCAGCATATCCTCGTAGGTCATGTCAGCAGCAGCGTCGCCCTTGTCCTTGGTCAGGTCGTAGTACTCGGCAGCGCCCACGACGGTCTCAGAAGGCATGGAGGTGTTGAAGGCCTCGTTCTTGAGGGCGTTCAGGACCCACTCAAGACCCACGAGGAAGTCCTTGGAGGTCAGGTGAGACTTGACCTCGCCGTTGACGTCGCACCAATCGACATTGTCGCGCAGGTGGAAGGTCCAGACGGTGGAGTCGTCGTTGTGCTCCCAGCTGGATGCGATGGCGGGCACTGCCTTGCCGTAGCAGTCGAAGCTCAGCAGGCCGTCCCAGCAGTTGGTGATGACGTTCAGGTCGGAAGCGGACTGGCTGTACAGGAAGTTCCAGGTCTCCAGCTCACGGTTGGCAGTCTCGAAGGAGACGTAATCGGTGATGGCGTCGGCTGCGGGTGCAGCTGCGCCGGAGGCAGCACCGGAGGTGCTGGCAGCAGTGCTGCTGGAAGAACCACCGCAAGCGGCCAGGATGCTTGCAGCGCCCACGACGCCGGAAGCCTTGAGGAAGCTGCGGCGGCTGATGGAATGAGACTCAAAATTTGCGTTCATTGTGTTTTCCTCCCAATTATTCTTTCGTGTCTCGGCTCTATGGCGCAGGGTACCTTGCCCTGCCGATTTCCCACTCCTACGAGATTATCTGCCCCTCTGTATTACCAGAGAATACAAAAGAGCGCAGAAACAGACCCCTCTGTCTGCGCCTGTGCTCCTCCCGTAAAATCCTTAACACGACATATATTGTACCATCGAAATAAATAGTTGTCAATGGAATGTGAAATGCCTTTTCTTTCAAAAGAAAGTTGTACTCTGCATAGAGATGAAATAAATTTACTTTACTGTGGTGAAGAGTGACGAAAATAAGATAAACAGGCCCAAAAACAAAACAACGGGAGCTGTTCTTGGGCTAAGAACAGCTCCCGTGTGTGGATCACGGGCCGGAAGCAGGAACTCCCGGCGGAAAAGATTTAAGAAAAAGTTAAGATTTTGCGGCGTCGAAAGCCTTGGCAAATTCCTCGTACTGAGCGGTGGTGTAGGCGTCCTCGCTGGTCTCCCAGTTGACGTACTTGAAGTTGCAGGGGCCGAACATGGCGTTGATCTTGGTGTACTCGTTGACGTGGGTCAGGCACCAGCGGACATCGTAGTAGCAGGGGACAGCCAGCGAGTTGTTGATCATGTAGGCCTCGGCCTTTGCGAAAGCCTCGTAGCGGGCGTCGGTGTCGTCCACGATGGCGTTGGCGGCGTTGACCAGGTCGGTGAACTGTTCAAACTCGTCTACCAGCTCCTTCTGGTAATCGGCGGGATCCTCCGCCACCAGCTGGATGTTGGAGTAGTTGACTGCGTAGTAGGCGTTGGAGTCGTGCAGGATCTCCTGACCCACAAAGTTGACGGGGTCGCCGAAGTCTGCGCCCCAGCCGTTGATGACGAAGCCGTGGAGCTTGGGGATGCGGACTTCCTTTGCAAGGCTGGAAACGTAGGTGCCGAGGTCCAACTGGATGAAGTCGTCGCCGAAGCTGTCGGTGAAGCACTGCTTGAGGACAGTGGCGTTGTCCTGAGCAACCGTGTTGCCGGCCACGAAGAAGAAGGGTACCTTGACCGGGAAGGTGACGCCGACGGCGGAAAGCTCGTCCATGGCCTGCTTCTTGAGGGCGGCGATGGAGTCGGCGGTGGACTTGCGCAGATGGACCATGGTCTCGCCGTCATACTTCTCGCCGTCGATGCCCAGCTCCTTGGCCACAAGGTCAACATAATCGGTGCCTTTGGAGTTGTAGCAGACGCCCTTCATGGTGTAGTAGTTGTTCTCACACTTGAGGGGGTTGATCTTGTTGAAGCGTGCGTAGTAGGGAATGAGGTTCAGGCCCTCCTGGAAGCAGCGGCGGAATGCCCGATTGGCCACGGCCTTGTTCCAGTTCTCGTTGGGGGTGCCGTCGGAGTTGAGGCAGTAGAAGTTGAAATGGAAGTCGTAGGCGTACTTGGTGGGGCGCTTCTCACAGAGCTGGTCGTTGTAGGCGTTGGAAGTGTCGGAAGTGATGGTGGTCAGGGTGCTCTCGCTCAGCTCCAGCTCATCCAGCTCACGGTTCTGATACAGCTGGTAGCCCACGGTCAGGTCGGTGATCATGCTCAGAGACACGCGCTCGAAGCGGCTGCACTCGTCTGCCGCATAATAATGAGGGTTCGGGATGAACCGCTTGGAGTTGTCGGCCACAAATTCCTCGATGAGGTAGGGGCCGCAGCACCACTGCTGGGTGTAGTCCACGCCGCGGAAGCCCTCGACGCCCAGCTTTTCCACCAGAGCCGGGGGTGCCGGATAGCAGCAGACGTAGGAAGCCACGGTGTCGAAGTAGGGGCAGGGATTTATGCAGGTGTAGACGACGGTGTAATCATCCGGTGCGTCGATGCCGACGCCTGCGGCCAGCATATCTTCGTAAGTAAGGGCTTCGCCTGCGGCGTCATCCATTCCGTAAGTCTTGTCGTAGTAGTCGGCTGCGCCCACGACGGTGGTGGAGGGCATGGAGGTGTTGGCGGCCTGATTCTTCTTTGCGTTCAGCACCCACTCGAAGCCTACGAGGAAGTCTTTGCTGGTCAGGTGGTCCTGCACCTCGCCGTTCATGTCCACCCAGTCCACGTCGTCACGGAGGTGGAAGGTCCAGACGGTGGAGTCCTCGTTGTGCTCCCAGCTCTTAGCCAGAGCCGGCACAGGCTTGCCGTAGTTGTCGAAGCTGATAAGACCGTCGATGATGTTGGTCGTCACGTTGAAGTCGATGGCCTGCTGGCTGTAGAGCATATTCCAGCTCTCGATCTCACGGCCAGAAGTCTCGTAAGTAAACAGCTCGCTCAGGCCCTTGCCGGAAGCAGCTGCGCCGGAAGAAGCCGACGAAGCGCTGGCTGCGGTGCTGGAAGAAGAGCCGCCGCAGGCAGCCAGCAGACCGGCTGCGCCAACAGCGCCGGCACCCTTAAGGAAGCTGCGGCGGGTGATGGTGTGAGACTCAAAATCGTGGTACATATTCTTTCCCTCCTGTAATGACTGGTACGGTCCTGCCTTTCCCAAATCCCTGTCCTGTCCATACTATTTTACCTTCCCACAAGGTCTGGAAGCAGTCTTCATAACCATTGTACGCCGTCTGAACGGTCTTTTTGCTCACATACTGCGTTGCTCTCCCTTGCAATCCGTCAGGATTGCTGCGGAAAATCGCCTTGTCTGTGGGCAAAAATCCTCGCCTATCCGGCGCACTCTGGCCATGAACCCGGCTTCAAAAGGGTACAAAAAGGGCGCAGAGACAGATTTTATTGATCTGTTTCTGCGCCATTGCAGAACCCGTATCGATTGCAAATATTCTATCATCCCACAGGCGGGAAGTCAAGAAAAACCACTCTGGTACGGATTGAATCTTATTGATTCAGCAAACACATAAAAATGAAAAGATTTCATGTGCTAACTGAAATGGAATGACTTTTGCGTCTGCTTAGCCCTGAGTAGCAGCGTCAAAAGCCTTGGCAAACTGCTCGTACTGGACGGTGGTGTAGGCCTCTTCGCTGGTCTCCCAGTTGACGGCCTTGTAGTTGCAGCTGCCGTACATGGCGTTGATCTTGCTGTACTCGTTGGCGTGGGTCAGGGACCATGCGACGTCGTAGTAGGTGGGGCTGACCAGCACATTCTCCAGCATATAGGCCTCAGCCTTGGCGAAGGCCTCGTAGCGGGCGTCGGTGTCGTTGACGATGGCGTTGGCGGCATTGACCAGATCGGTGTACTGCTCGAAAGCATCCATCAGGTCCTTCTGGTAGTCGGCAGGAGCCTCAGCCACCCGGGCGATGTTGGAGTAGTAGTGTGCGTAGTAGGCATTGTCGTCGTGGAGAATCTCCTGGCCCAGGAAGTTGACGGGATCGCCGAAGTCGGCGCTCCAGCCGTTGATGACAAAGCTCTGGAGCTGAGGAGTGCGGACCTCCTGGGTCAGGCTGGAAACGTAGGTCTGGACGTCCAGCTTGATGAAGTCATCGCCGAAGCTGTCGGAGAAGCACTGCTTGAGGATGGTGGCGTTGTCCAGTGCGGAGGTGCTGCTGGCGATGATGAAGTAGGTGGCCTTGACGGGGAAGGTGACGCCGATGGCGCTCAGCTCCTCCATGGCCTGCTTCTTCAGGGCGGAGATGTCGCCGCCGTTGGCACGCAGGCGGATCATGGTCTCGCCATCGTACTTCTCAGCGTCGAAGCCCATCTCCTTGGCCACCAGAGTGGTGTACTCAACGCCCTGCGTGTTGTAGCACAGACCCTTCATGGTGTAGTAGTCGTTCTCGCACTTCAGGGGGTTGATCTTGTTGTAGCGGGAGAACCATGCCTTCAGGTTCAGGCCGCGGTAGAAGCACTGACGGAAAGCGGTGTTGGCGATGGCCTTGTTCCAGTTCACATCGGGGGTGCCGTCGGCGTTGTTCTTCTGGTAGTTGAAGTGCATGGCGTAGGCAGTGGGGCGGGCGCGCTTCTCACAGAGCTGGCTGTTGTACTCGTTGTTGGGGTCGGAGGTGATGGTGGTGATGGTGCTCTCGTTCAGGTCCATCTCGTCCAGCTCACGGTTCTGGTAGAGCTGGAATGCGATGGCCTGATCGGAGATCATGGTCACGGTCAGACGCTCGAAGCGGCTGACGTTGGCAGCATCGTAGTAGTGGGGGTTGGGGATATAACTCTTGGTGTTGCCCTGGATATACTCCTCGACGAGGTAGGGGCCGCAGTACCACATGTTGGTGTTGTCGCAGCCGCGGAAGGTCTCGATGCCCAGCTCGTCGATCAGCACCTGAGAGGCGGGGTAGAAGCTGGTGTAGGAGGCCACGGTATCAAAGTAGGGGCAGGAGTGCTTGCAGGTGAACACCAGAGTGTAGTCGTCGGGAGCCTCGATGCCCACGCCTGCGTCCAGCATATCCTGATAGCGCAGGTCGGCGGCTGCAGCGCCCATATCCTTGGTCTTCTCGTAGTACTCCTCAGCGCCCACGATGTACAGGGTGGGCATGGAGGTGTTGTTGGCCTCGTTCTTGGAGGCGTTCAGCACCCACTCCAGACCGACCAGAAAATCGGTGGCGGTGATGTGCTCCTTCACCTCGCCGTTGCAGTCCACCCAGTCCACATCGTCGCGCAGGTGGAAGGTCCAGACGGTGGAGTCCTCGTTGGCCTCCCAGCTGGTGGCGATGGCGGGCACCAGCTTGCCGTAGCAGTCGAAGCTCATCAGGCCGTCCCACAGGTTGGTGACGACGTTGGCGTCGGTGAGGGTCTGGCTGTACAGCATGTTCCAGCTCTCGATCTCACGGTTGGCAGACTCCCAGGAGATGTACTCCTTGAGGGGGGTGGCACCGGTGGAGTTGGGGGCCTGTGCGCCGGAAGCAGCCGTGCTGCCGGAGTTGTTGGACTTGCTGCCGCCGCAGGCGGACAGCAGGCCGGCGGCACCCACGACGCCGGCGCCCTTCAGGAAGCTGCGGCGGGTGATGTTGCGGGACTCAAAATCGATGTTCATTGAGATATGCTCCTCCGAGATATTGTTTTCCTTTTTTCCTATCCTAAATGCAAAAAACGGCGCGCTCCGGGTGCCAAAACGCACAAAGCGCCCGGGGCCGCACCTTTCGTATTCTAACATTGTGGGCAAAAGAAGTCAATGAAATACAGCGCTGAAATAGAAACAAAATAGTAACGGATGCTTTTCTCTGAAAAATGACGGCAAAAAAACGGTAAAGAATGGAAAGAAGTCGCACTTTTACGAGATGACGAATGGATACAACGAAAGTTGGAAAACGCAAAGCGGCTATCTTTTTTCACAAAATCATGCTACAATAAAAAAGAATGTTACTTCTATAAAAGGAGCGTCCTTGGATGAAAAAGCTGGTTTCGATGTATCAAAAATATATGTTCCGCCCCATTTTGTATAAATCCGTCACCCGGGTGTCGGTGGTGGCTGTGCTGATGCTGCTGTGGGACCGCTACGTCAGCGACGGCACCTTCACGATGTGGCAGGCCCCGGCCCTGCTGCTGGGTGTTGTGCTGCTGGCGTGGGCGTGGGTGAACTACCTCCGTCTGGACGGTGTGACCATCCATCATCTGGGCGAAGAGTTTAAGGATATGGGCAAAAAGAAGAAGTTCCACTCAACCAAGTCCATCGTGGATTTTGCCGATGAACGCATCGTCTCCTTCGAGGAACTGGAACCCGAAGAGCGCACCTATTGCAGTATGCTCTCGAATCTGCTCCTGGGCGGAGCGCTGCTCATCATCGGACTCATCGCAGGTGCAGTGTGAGGGCAGCGGACATGGCAGAAAAAAGCGAAAAACAGCTGGTGGTGGGCATCCTTGCCCATGTAGACTCCGGCAAGACCACCCTCTCCGAGGCAATGCTCTACCGCGCGGGCAGCATCCGCAAGCTGGGCCGGGTGGATAACAAAGATTCCTTTCTCGACACCGACACGCTGGAAAAGGCGCGTGGGATCACCATCTTTTCCAAGCAGGCCCTGCTGAAAACGGGAAGTACGAATATCACCCTGCTGGACACCCCCGGCCATGTGGACTTTTCCACCGAGACGGAGCGCACTTTGCAGGTGCTCGACTACGCAGTGCTGGTCATCAGCGGAACCGACGGCGTCCAGAGCCATACCGAGACGCTCTGGCGTCTGCTGCGGCGGTATCATATCCCGACCTTCGTGTTCATCAATAAAATGGACCTTCCCGGCCCGGGCAAAGAGGCGCTGCTGAGCCAGCTTTCCCACCGTCTGGGCGAGGGCTTCGTGGATTTCGGCGCAGAGCAGGCCGAACGGGACGAGGCACTGGCCCTCTGCGACGAGCGCCTGATGGAAAAGATGCTGGACGCGGGCAGCCTGACGGCGGAGGACATCATCCCGGCCGTCGCCCGGCGGCACGTCTTTCCCTGCTGGTTTGGCGTGGCCCTGCAGAGGGAGAATGCCGGCGGACTGCAGGGTGTGGACGAGCTGCTGGCCGGCCTCGACGAATACACCCGCGCCGCCCCGGCGCTGGAAGCTTTCGGTGCGCGGGTGTTCAAAGTCTCGCAGGATGAGCGGGGCGAGCGGCTGACCTGGCTGCGCGTCACCGGCGGTGAGCTGAAAGTCAAAGCCCAGCTCACCGGCGAAGCGGACGGCGAGCCCTGGGCCGAAAAGGCCAACCAGCTGCGGCTTTACTCCGGCGCAAAATATACGCTGGCAGAGGCCATCGGCCCGGGGCAGGTCTGCGCCGTCACCGGACTGACCCGGGCGAAGCCCGGCACCGGCCTCGGGGCCGAGCGGGACAGTGACCTCCCGGTGCTGGAACCTGTCCTGAGCTATCGGGTGTGTCTGCCCGAGGGCGCGGACGTTCATGCCGCATTGGGCAAGCTCCACCGTCTGGAAGAGGAAGAACCTCAGCTCCATGTCGTCTGGAACGAGACGCTGGGCGAGATACACGTCCAGCTCATGGGCGAGATTCAGCTCGAGGTGCTCAAGAGCCTGCTGGCCGAGCGGTACGGGCTGGACGTGGAGTTCGACTCCGGCGGCATATTATATAAGGAAACCATCACCGAGGCCATCGAGGGCGTGGGCCATTATGAGCCTCTGCGCCACTATGCCGAGGTGCATCTGAAGCTCGAGCCGCTGCCCCGGGGCAGCGGGATGCAGTTTGCCGCCGACTGCCGGGAGGAAGAGCTGGACAAAAACTGGCAGCGCCTCGTGCTGACTCATCTGGAAGAAAAGCAGCACCTCGGCGTCCTCATCGGCGCGCCGCTGACGGATATGAAGATCACCCTCATCGCGGGCCGCGCCCATCTCAAGCATACCGAGGGCGGCGACTTCCGGCAGGCCACCTACCGCGCCGTGCGGCAGGGCCTTATGATGGCAAACCAGATCAAAAAGACCCAGCTCCTCGAGCCGTGGTATTCCTTCCGGCTGGAAGTGCCTGCGGAGAACATTGGCCGCGCCATGAGCGACGTCCAGCGGATGGAGGGCAGCTTTGACCCGCCCGAGACGGCACCGGACGGCCAGACCGCCGCCCTCACCGGTTTTGCACCGGTGGCCACCATGCGCAGCTACCCGATGGAGGTGGTCAGCTACACCCGGGGCAGGGGACACCTGAACCTGACGCTGGACGGCTACCGCCCCTGCCACAACGCGGCGGAGGTCATCGAGGCAGTGGACTATGAGCCGGAACACGACCTGGACAACCCCGCTGACTCGGTGTTCTGCTCCCACGGCGCGGGCTTTGTGGTGCCGTGGGAGCAGGTGCGCAGCCATATGCACGTGGACAGCGGCTGGGGCCACACCGCCCCGGCATCAGAAGAAACAGCGACCCGTCCCCGCCGGATGGCGGCTTACCGCGCTACGCTGGAAGAGGACGCCGAACTGCTGAAAATTTTTGAGCGCACCTACGGCCCCATCAAACGCGACCCGCTGGCGGCGTTCCGCCCGGTGCAGAAGCGGGAACGGCCCGATTTCGCCGCCGAGCAGTGGGAAATCGCTCCCGAATACCTGCTGGTGGACGGCTACAACATCATCTTTGCGTGGGACGAGCTGAACGCCCTTTCCAAGGAGAGCCTCGACGCCGCCCGCCACCGGCTGATGGACATTCTCTGCAACTATCAGGGCTTCAAAAAGTGCGTCCTCATCCTCGTGTTCGATGCCTACCGTGTGCCGGGCAGTCCCGGCAGCATCGAGCAGTACCACAACATCCACGTCGTCTACACCAAAGAGGCCGAGACGGCGGATATGTTCATCGAGCGCGTCACCCACGAGATCGGCAAAAACCGCCGGGTCCGGGTGGCGACCTCCGACGGCATGGAGCAGGTCATCATTCTGGGCCACGGCGCCCTCCGCGTCTCGGCCCGGATGTTCCACGAAGAGGTGCAGGACGTGGAAAAAGAGATAAGGCGCTGCATTCAGGGGGAGGCGTGAGCATGGGACCCGAAATTACGGCTGAATTTGTCTGGTCACATATTCCAAAACGCCCGAGGGAGAGCAACAAGGGCAGTTTCGGCGCGGTGCTGGCTGTGGCGGGAAGCGCCTGCTACCGCGGTGCGGCGTCGCTGACCGTCGAGGGCGCTCTGCGCACCGGCGCAGGCATCGTCACACTGGCAAGCGTCGAGCCGGTGTTGGCGGCGGTGTCGGCACGCTTGCCGGAATGCTGTCTCTGCCCCTGTGAGCCGGGGGCAGAAGGGGGCATCTCCCCCCAGAGCATCCCCCGCATCCTCCGGCAGAAGGCCACCGTCCTGCTCATCGGGCCGGGATTGGGCTATCTTGCCCAGAGCACGGCCCGCGCCGCCGAGACGCGGACGCTGGTGAAGAAGCTGCTCACCGGCTTTTCGGGCAGTGCGGTGCTGGACGCCGATGGCCTCAACGCCGCCGCCAGCCTCATGAACGCGGGTGAGGAACTGCCGCGTCCGGCCAAAGAGCTGATTTTGACGCCCCACCCGGGGGAGATGTCCCGGCTGACGGGGCTTTCGGTGGAGGCCGTTCAGGCCGACCGGGAGGGCGTCGCCCGGCGGTATGCCGCTCAGTGGAATGCGGTGGTGGTGCTGAAAGGGGCGCGGACCGTGGTCGCCGCCCCGGATGGCCGCGTCTGCGTCAACCCCACCGGCAATCCCGGTCTTGCCCGGGGCGGGAGCGGCGATGTGCTGGCCGGTATGATGTCGGCCCTGCTGGCCTGCGGTCTGTCCGCCTACGAAGCCGCCGCCTGTGCGGTCTGGCTCCACGGTGCCGCCGCTGACCGTGCCGCCCGCCAAAAAGGCGAGTACGGGATGCTCCCGCAGGATATTTTCGCCCATCTGGGGCAGATATTTGCGGAAAATGACCGTTGAAATGTGAAAAACAAAGTGCAGAATACCTAAAATTTCGCACTGATTTCCGTCGATAGATACAAAAGAGGTGTTGAATATGGTTAAAAAGTTGGAAAAAATCATTTCGCAGAGCCAGAACATCGTCTTTTTCGGCGGTGCGGGCGTGTCCACCGAGAGCGGCATCCCGGACTTCCGCAGTGTGGACGGCCTCTACCATCAGAAATACGATTACCCGCCCGAGACGATCTTGAGCCACACCTTCTGGGAAGAGCGCCCCGAGGAGTTCTACCGCTTCTACCGCGATAAGCTCATCGTCAAGGGAGCAAAGCCCAACGCGGCGCATCTGCGTCTGGCGAAGCTCGAGCGGGAGGGCAAGCTGAAAGCCGTCATCACCCAGAACATCGACGGCCTCCATCAGGCGGCAGGCTCCAGGACGGTGTACGAGCTCCACGGCAGCACCCTGCGCAACTACTGCGTCAAGTGCGGCGCGTTCTACGATGTGGACTTCATCGCCAACAGCACCGGTGTGCCGCGCTGCCCCAAATGCGGCGGTATCATCAAGCCGGACGTCGTCCTCTACGAAGAGGGGCTGGATGAGCAGGTATTGTCCGGCGCAGTCTCGGCCATCCGCCGCGCCGATACCCTCATCATCGGCGGTACCAGCCTTGTGGTCTACCCGGCGGCGGGACTCATCCGGTACTTCCGGGGCGACCACCTCGTGGTCATCAATATGCAGCCTACGAATGCGGACGCCGAGGCCGATCTGTGCATTGCAAAGCCCATCGGACAGGTGCTCAGCGAGGATATTGTGGTGGAGGAGTGAAGTATGGGAGCCCCCGGCAGTGCCGGGGGCTCCCATTTTGTCTGCAGAAAGATCAATCAATGGTCGTCTTCGTTCGTCCAACACCCAGCACGGCGGTGGAGATCTTTTTCCAGCTGTTGCAGCCGCAGACGCCGTCGACGCGCAGACTGGTGCGCCGCTGGTAGCCCTTGAGTGCTTCTTCCGTCCGGCTGCCGAAGATGCCGTCGATGCGGTTCCCGGTCTGGTAGCCCAGCGTCGAGAGGGCGTCCTGGAGGATCATGACGTAGCAGCCCCGGCTGCCCCGGCGGAGGGTGGGATAGCCTGCCGTGGTGCCTCTGCAGGCAGGCGTGCCGTAGCGCCGGTCGAAGTGGACCCATGTGGGGGTCTGGCTCAGCGGCTCGACATAGCCCCACGCCCCGGTGGAGCGGGCGGCGTTGTAGATGGCGGTGCGCTGGGTCTGGCTGAGACTCTGCCCCACATCGAAGGCCACGCCGGCATAGTGTTGGCTGCGGGTGCCGTGGCCTCCCTCCCAGATGCGGCGGAAGGCGTATCCCACCGGGATGCCTCTGCCGTATTTGCGGCGGGTGAGGTTCCACGCTTCCATTGCCGCGATGGTCGTCCAGAGCACCGGGCTGTTCGATTTGCCCCGGAACTCCCGCACGGTCAGAGTCCTGCCGGTGCTGTAGGGCATGGGGTCGTTCTCGCGCAGGCTCGAATAGGTGTAGACTTTGTTCTCGTAGGCGTCATAGACCAGTAAGCGTGCCATCTCTCATCCCTCCTCGGTGCAGTTGTTGCAGGCAGTATGGCTCTGGGCGCGGAGTGCGGCCCAGGTGGGCCGGTCCACGACGCCGTTTGTCTCAAGGCCCGCCCGCTGCTGCGTCTCCTTCACAGCGGCGGTGTCCTCCGGGCCGAAGACAGCGTTGTCGGCGACGTAGTCCTCCTCGCAGTAGAGCTGGGAGCGGTCATTGAGCCAGACCTCGATGAGGCTGACGTCAGGCCCTGCGCTGCCCTCCTTCATGGCCCGGCCCGGGTAGTCCGACCCCTGCTCGGGATGCCGGTCGGGGTTGGGGGTGAAGGCCGCCAGCTGTAAGCTGAGGGCTTCCACTGCTGTCCACGTTTCGGCGTCTGCCACGCCGGTGGCGGGCAGGCCCAGAAGCTCCTGCGCGCTGGCGGTGGCGTCCGCGGTCTCCTGTGTGTACTGTCTGGAAAGCGCGGGGGACGCTACACTGTCGTAGTAGTAGGCGATGCGCTGCAAAAGCAGGGTGTAGTAGAGCACGGCGCTGCTGTCGGTGCCGACGGTGAGCGGCGTGCCGGGGTAGGGGAGACGCTTGAGGGTGACCACCGGCCCGGACGAGCGGAGGGCCGACGCTTTGCCGTAGAGCGAATCCCATGTCTTCCGTCCTACGATGCCGTCCACCGTCAGCCCGGCGAACCGCTGGTAGGCCCGCACGGCGGCCTCGGTGGCCGCGCCGAAACGGCCGTCGATGGAGACAGAGGGGATGCTGCTCTGGTAGGCGCTCATGAGGTAGAGGTAGAATTGCAGCTCTCGGACGGCGGTGCCGGTGGAGCCATTGCGCAGCACGCCCGGGTACTCGCCGGGCCGCAGGCTGGGCGAAAGCAGGCGGTTGGCGATGTCGTTGTAGACTTCGTAGAGCTTGTTCCATGTCGTCCGGCCCACGACGCCGTCGCTGGTGAGGCCGAAGTAGGTCTGGAACCGCCGCACGGCCGCTGCGGTAGACGAGCCGAAGATGCCGTCCACGGTGATGTTGTTGAGACTGGAATAGACCGTCCGTGCGATCTTCAGCCAGAACTGCACCAGCCGGACGTTCTGGCCGCTGCTGCCCTGGCGCAGGGCGGTGCCGGGGTAGGCGTTGGGGGTGCCGTTGTCGGACTGGATGCTGCGGAACTGGTCGTACAGCTCGGTCCATGTGGTGAGGCCCACGATGCCGTCCACCGTCAGGCCGTAGAGCCGCTGGAACGCCCGGACAGCCGCCGCTGTGCCGCTGCCGTAGACGCCGTCCACCGTGACAGAGGGGATGCTGCTCTCATACTGAGCCAGCGTACTCAGCCAGAACTGCATCTGCTCTACCTCACTGCCGGTGGAGCCCTGTTTGAGGACGCTGCTGCCGAGGTTCCATGAGCCGTCCGGGAGGGTGCCGCTGAATGTCTCGCCTTCACTGGTCAGCTCGGCGAGGTCCTTCACCGAGACATAGATATAGCTGATCTTATACCAGGTGCTGCGGCCCACCACGCCGTCGGCGGTGAGGTTGAACTGCCTCTGGAACTTTTTGACCGTCTCGGTCATCTTGCGGCCGAAAATGCCGTCCACCGTCAGCAGGCCGAGGAAGGGATAGTCTTTGGTGATGCGGTTGAGCTGCCGCTGCAGGGTGAACACCGCCGCTCCGGTGCTGCCCTGCCGCAGAGGGCTTCCGGGGTAGCTCTGGGGGATGGACTGGATGTTGTTGGTGCGGATGATCTCGATGTTGTTGCCATAGTAGTATTTGAGGATGCTCAGTGCGTTGCGGCCCTGATTGGCCAGCGTGACCGTCCCCCACTGCTTGAGGCCGGGGCAGGTGACGGATTTTCCGTCGCAATATTCAGCGTAGTAGGGGTTCACGGTGCCGGTCTTGCGGATATAGGTGTTGAAGATGTCGTCCGTCAGCCGCACCATGACGTCGAACACCGTCCGGCCATGGACGTAGTATTGGTCGTAGCTGGTGGAGTTGGTGATGTTGAAACTGTAGCCCTTGCTGGGGTACCACTCGGTGTAGATGCGGTTGAGAGCCAGCGAGATCTGGCAGTGGATGTTGGCCCGCAGGGCCTGCTCGGGCCACGGGGAGCAAAATAACCCAACTGGCCAAAGCTGCCTGCCCGGACTGCCGCAAGGCACGGAACGAGATGCAGGAACTGGTCCGGGAGGCATCCTCGACGGCCTTTTTGATGCTGCGCTGATTTCCTGACTTGCGATAATAATAGAATATAAGCAGTATTCACAAGCATAAACTCTTGAAATGCTTTTATTATAATGTTACACTACATATTGTATACGTTGGTATATATACTGTTCAAAAAAGCTGCTGACGATCTGACGGGATCGATGCTGCAATGAACTTTTTGAAATCTGTGCAATGGAAATAAAACCGGAATGCGACCGCCTGGGGCGGAGAAAGATTGGGGGATCATGAAAAACTCCGGAACGTGCAGAGCCATGCAGACCTTGACACGGAAAAGCGTCTGTGCGCTGCTGAGTCTGCTGCTGTTGCTGTCAGCCGTGCTCCCTGTGAAGGCTGCCGCAGAAACCGCCCCTGTAAAGGTCGTCCGCGTTGGTTCGTTTGAGGACACCTTCAACTATTGCAACGAGAAGGGCGCAAGAAAGGGCTACGGCTACGAATTACTGCAGACCTTATCCGGCTATACAGGCTGGCAGTTCGAATATGTGACCTGCGACTGGTCAGACTGCTTTGAAAAACTTGAAAACGGCGAGATCGACATCATGGGCGGTATTTCTTATATGGAGGATCGCGCTGAGGAGATGCTGTTTTCGGACGAACCGATGGGGGAGGAAAAATATTACCTCTATGCCGACCTTTCGCGCGCAGATATCTCCGCCTCTGACTTCAAAACGCTGGACGGCAAAAAGATCGGCGTTGTGATGGGAACGGAGCCGGAAGTGATGCTGACCGAATGGGAGGAAAAACACGGCATAAAAACGCAGCACGTCAACATCTCCAACAACGAGGATGTGAAGCAAAAGCTGGCCAATCACGAGATCGACTGCTTTGTTTCGCTGGAAGAATCCTACTGGGCAGATCTTGGCATCTCGACCATAACCCGCGTGGGAAAATCCAGCATCTACTATGTGCTCAACAAAGACCGTTCTGATCTCAAGGAAGAACTGGACAATGCGATGAGCACGTTGGACGAAGAGGCTCCTTTTTATACGGCGGATCTGTGTAAAAGGTATTTCTCGCTGGATTATAAGCCCATCCTTACGGGTGAGGAAAAGGCGTGGCTCAGAAAGCACGGCGCGATCCGGATGGGCTTTCTGACGAGTGATAGCGGCGTCAGCACCTATGACCCTGCCACCGGGGAGATTACCGGAACAATCATAGACTATATTCAGTTTGCCGCAGATTGTCTGGGAAATCAGGAGCTGGAATTTCAGTTGGTCGGTTATGACGACAAAGAGGCGGAACTCAATGCGCTGAAATCAGGCGAGATCGACATGATCTTCCATTTCGACCAGAGTCCCAATCTGGCTGAAGAATATCGCGTTGCCAGAACCAACACAACTTGGACCGCCAATATGATGGTGGTCACGAACCAACAGCTCTTTACCGAAAACAAAGTGAACCGCGTGGCTGTTCCCCGAAACAAGATTTCCATAACAAGGTACATTGCGTTTTATTATCCGCAGTGGGAGATCGTGGACTGCGATACACAGGAGGATGCGATAAAACTGGTCAAGGACGGACAGGCAGACTGTTTTATTATAGGGGTCAGCAGTGAGGCGAAATACAGCAAGAATCATGGTTTTTACAGCGTTCCGCTGCCCAACCCTGCCAATTCCTGCTTTGCGGTCAATAGCGGAAACCGCAGCCTGCTGTCCATCCTGAACAAAACGCTCAAGGCAATGCCAGCCAATATGCTTACCAGCTCTCTGGCGATGCATAAGAGCTCTTTGCGGAAGGTCACCCTGAGCGAGTTTATAAAGGATAACTTTGTCATGGTGCTGCTGGTCGGCAGCATTGCGGTTGCAGTCATTCTGCTCACGATCCTGCAGCTGCTGCGGAAGGCGCGCAAAGCCGAAGCAGCTGCAAGGAAAGCCGCAGACGATACGCAGGAGCTGAATGCAAAATTGCAGGTCGCTGTGGAAAACGCCGAGAGCGCGAACCGTGCCAAATCCACCTTCCTGTTCAATATGTCGCATGATATCCGCACCCCCATGAACGCCATTATCGGTTACGCAGACCTTGCCTCCCGGCATTCGGACAACCCTGCAAAGCTGAAAAAATACATGGAGAACATTCAGGTGTGCGGACAGAACCTGCTGATGCTGCTGAACAATGTTCTGGATCTTGCCCGGATCGAAAACGATAAGACGGAGATGGAGTATTCTGTTTCGGATATCGATAAGGATTTCCGTAATTGCATTGCCATGTTCCGGAATCTGGCAGACAGCAAGGGGCAGACGCTTATGGTGACAACACAGCTGCTGCATCCGTATATCTATGCGGATATTCCGCACCTGACCGAAGTCTGTACAAACCTCGTCAGCAACGCGGTCAAATACACGGGAGCCGGCGGCACGATCCGCTGCGATGTTACGCAGAAGCACGGCGAAAAAGAGAGCTGGTGCAATATGGTGATCACGGTTGCCGACAACGGCATCGGGATGTCGCAGGAGTTCCAGAAGCACATTTTTGAACCCTTTGAACGGGAACGTACGTCCACCATCAGCAAGGTGGAAGGCAGCGGCATTGGAATGGGCATCGTGAAAAAGCTGGTCGGGCTGATGGGCGGCACCGTGAAAGTGGAGAGCAGGATCGGTGTTGGCTCCACGTTTACTGTGACCATTCCCTGCCGCATTGCGTCCGAGGATGAAATACAGGCGAAACGGGAGACTGGCCCTTCGGACCAAAAGAGCCTGTGCGGCGTGAAGATCCTGCTGGCCGAGGACAACGACCTCAATGCGGAGATCGCCGTCGAGCTGCTGCAGGAAGAGGGCTGCACGGTAGACCGAGCCAAAGACGGCGTGGAATGTGTGGATATGCTGGAAAAAGCGGCGAACGGAACGTATCAGCTGATCCTTATGGACATCCAGATGCCGGTGATGAACGGCTACGATGCGGCAAAAAAGATACGGAGGATGGATGACCCCCAAAAGGCGGACATCCCCATCATCGCCATGACGGCAAACGCCTTCTCCGAAGATAAACAGGCGGCATTGGATGCCGGGATGAATGACCATATCGCAAAACCGATCAATATGAATGTCCTTGTGCCGACCATCCAGAAATATCTCTGATGCGGACAGAGGGCAGCAGCACATAAGAATACTGGCAGCCCGCCTCACCCTGTGCGTTGATACAAAAAGCTGCATCGACTGGCGCAAAGAAATCGGACACGCGCTGCTTTTAGGTATCAATACATGAAATTTTATTGAAAATCCCTCATGGCGGTGGTAGAATAATCTTATATCTCTGTCGTGCTGTACCTATGCCTTTTTGCGGTATTCGGGAGTGCAGAACGGCAGCTGCCCAAGAGTTGTGAGGAGAACGATTTGATGAACAAAAGAACATTGCACCGCCTGTTTTCCGTGCTTATGGCACTGGTGATGGCGGTCTCCATGCTGACCGGCTGCGGAACAAAAAACGCCGAAAGTGTGGAAAAGAAGGAGGACGCCCAGACCATTCAGGTGTATCTGTGGACGAATAACCTGTACGAAACCTATGCGCCCTATATCCAGTCCCAGCTGCCGGATGTAAATATTGAATTCATCGTGGGCAACAACGATTTGGATTTTTACAAGTTTTTGCAGGAGAACGGCGGTCTGCCGGATATCATCACCAGCTGCCGCTTCTCGCTGCACGATGCGGCTCCCTTGAAGGACAGCCTGATGAACCTTGCCTTGACCAACGAGGCGGGCGCTGTGTACAACACCTACCTCAACAGCTTCAAAAACGAGGACGGCAGCGTGAACTGGCTGCCGGTCTGCGCCGATGCCCACGGCTTTGTGGTCAACCGCAGCCTTTTTGAGCAGTACGATATTCCTCTGCCCACCGATTACGAGAGCTTCGTTTCGGCCTGTCAGGCGTTTGAAAAAGCAGGCATCCGCGGCTTTACCGCCGATTATACCTACGACTACACCTGCATGGAAACGCTGCAGGGGCTTTCCGCTGCTGAGCTTACCACGACTGATGGGCGCAAGTGGCGCACTGCTTACAGCAACCCTGCCAGCACCGCACGGGTGGGTCTGGACGACACCGTGTGGCCGGGGGCGTTTGAGCGGATGGCGCAGTTCATTCAGGATACCCACCTCACGGCAGATGATCTTGCGTTGAATTACGACGATGTGACCGGGATGTTCCGGAACGGAGAAGTTGCCATGTACTTTGGCAGCTCTGCCGGTGTCAAGATGTTTCAGGATGAGGGCATCGACACGATCTTCCTGCCCTTCTTCAGCCAGAACGGCGAAAAGTGGATCATGACCACCCCGTATTTCCAGATCGCTCTGAACCGTGACCTCGAGCAGGACACCGCGCGCCGCGAAAAAGCCATGAAGGTGCTGAACGTCATGCTCTCCGAACAGGCGCAGAACCGCATCGTCTCGGAGGGGCAGGACATACTGAGCTACAGCCAGAACGTTCCCCTGCGCCTGACCGAGTATCTGAAGGACGTCCGCAGCGTGGTGGAAGAAAACCACATGTATATCCGCATCGCCTCCAACGATTTCTTTGCCGTCTCCAAGGACGTTGTCTCCAAAATGATCGCGGGCGAGTACACGGCACAGCAGGCTTATCGTGCGTTCAATGCCCAGCTTCTTGCCGAAGAAACGCCTGCCGATGACGAGATCGTGCTGACCTCCGGGAAGAGCTATTCCAATGTCTTCCACGCAAACGGTGGCAGCGCCTCCTTCTCCGTCATGGCGAACACGCTGCGGGGCGTTTATGGCACCGATGTGCTGCTTGCCACCGCAAACAGCTTTACCGGCAGTGTGCTGCAGGCAGACTATAACAAGAAAATGGCCGCTTCCATGATCATGCCCAACGGTCTGATGTCCCGCCAGCGCACCATGACCGGCGCAGAGCTGAAGGAGACCGTCCGCGCCTTTGTGGAGGGCTGCGAGGGAGGGTTTGTGCCCTTCAACCGCGGCTCTCTGCCGGTGGTCAGCGGCATTGCCGTGGAGGTCAAAGAGGCAAGCGGCAGCTATACTCTGACCGGCATCACCCGGAACGGACAGCCGCTCCGGGACGATGACACCGTTACCGTGACCTGTCTGGCAGCGGAAAAACAGATGGAAGCGCTGCTTGCGAGCGAGAGCGGCACGCCTTTGGACGGAGATACATGGGTAAAAAACAGATGGCGCGATCATGTCTCCGGCGGCGGCGCAGCGCTTGCAGAACCTGAAAACTACATTACGTTGAGGTGAGCAGGATGGCAGACGAAAAGCACGAATCCAAACGAAACTGCCATCCCCGGCAAAAATGGCTCCCTGTTGCTGCCATCCTTCTTCTGGTCTTGCTGATAGCAGGTTTCAGCGTTCAGTACATCTCATTTGTGTCCCAGACCATCTATCAGGAAAGCACCTCGCATCTGGAAGAGGTTCTGCATAAATCCAATAATATGCTGAAAGAGATGGTGCGCAAAAACCTGACCTACCTGCATCTGTACAACGGCTTTCTGGAAAGTACCTCGGATGAGGCCGAAATACAGGCGTATATCAGGGCGGCACAGCAGAAGGCTGGGTTTGCCGAATTCTACTTTCTTACCTATGACGGCAACTACATGACTGTGACCGGGGAAACGGGCTACCTTGGCCTGCAGACAAATCTGGACGAAGAGCTTGCCAGCGGTAACGATATTGTGATGAATACGGCTCTGCCTGGAAAAACCCAGATGCTGGCGTTCATCTGTCCCGAAACGCAGGGCAGCTACCGGGGTTTTGCCTACGATGCCGTTGCCATCACCTATTACAATGATGAGGTGCTGAGATTACTGGACAATTCTGCCTTTCAGGGCAATGCCAGCAACTATGTCATCTACCCGGATGGGCGGGTGGTCATCGACAATTCCGTAAACCGCAAGGAAACGATCTACAACTTCATTGCGATGCTGCGCGACCATTCCGACCTTTCCGAGGCGCAGATCCTGGATCTGTCCAATGCCTTTGCACAGGGCAGCAGCGGAAACATGAAGGTAAAGCTGGGCGACACCAGTTATTATCTGGTCTACGAGGGCACGGCGATCCAGAGCTGGACGATGCTGGGACTTGTCCCGGTCAAAATCGTCAATGCCAATCTGGATAAGCTGTGGTTCCATACGATACAGATCGTGGCGGGCATCGCCGCAGGTCTTGCGGTGCTGGTCATTCTGCTCATTGTGCGCAGAAGCCATATGACCCTGCGCCGGAAGGATACCGAGATCTCCTACCGGGATGAATTGTTCCAGAAGCTCTCGCTGAACGTTGACGACGTTTTCCTGATGTTGGACGCAGAGACCTCCAAGGTGGATTATGTCAGCCCGAACATTGAGCGGCTGCTGGGCATCCCGTGGAGAGAAGTCCGGCAAAATGCCTTTGCTCTGGACAAGCTGGGCGCCCTGGAGCAAGGCGAAAACTTTCTGGATGGGCTTCTCAGCGGGCAGCAGCGGGAATGGGATCTCGAGTTTGAGCATCTGGAAACCAAAGAGCGCCGCTGGTTCCATAACATCGCCATAGGCAGCGAGGTGGAGGGCAGGACCAAATACATCCTTGTCATGTCCGACCGCACCGCCGACAAACAGGTAAATCAGGCGCTTTCGGATGCCGTTGCCGCCGCCGAGACTGCCAACCGCGCCAAGAGCACCTTCCTTTCCAATATGTCCCACGACATCCGCACCCCCATGAACGCCATCATCGGCTTTACCACACTGGCGATCAGCAATATCGACGACAAGGAGCGGGTGAAGGATTATCTGGCCAAGACCCTTGCTTCCAGCAACCATCTGCTCTCCCTCATCAACGATGTGCTGGATATGAGCCGCATCGAAAGCGGAAAGATCCATCTGGAAGAAGTGGAAGTCAACCTTTCGGATGTGCTGCACGACCTGAAAACCATCGTCAGCGGGCAGATCTACGCAAAGCAGCTGGAGCTTTATATGGATGCCATGGATGTGACCGATGAGGACGTCTACTGCGATAAGACCCGGCTGAATCAGGTACTGCTGAACCTGCTGTCCAACGCCATCAAGTTCACCCCGGCGGGCGGCACGGTCTCGGTGCGGGTGCGGCAGCTTGCCGGAGCGGTGCGCGGCTGCGGGCAGTACGAGTTCCGCGTCAAGGACAACGGCATCGGCATGAGCCAAGAGTTCGCCAAAAAGATTTTTGAGCCGTTTGAGCGGGAGCGCACCTCCACGGTAAGCCGGATCCAGGGCACCGGCCTTGGCATGGCTATTACCAAAAACATCGTGGATATGATGGGCGGTACCATCGAGGTGCAGACGGCGCAGGGCAAGGGCAGCGAGTTTATCATTCGTGTGCCCATGCGTGCGCAGGCAGAGCACCGTCCGGTGGAAAAGATCACCGAACTGGAAGGCCTGAAGGCACTGGTGGTGGATGACGATTTCAACACCTGCGACAGCGTGACAAAGATGCTGGTCAAGGTGGGCATGCGTGCCGAGTGGACCCTTTCCGGCAAGGAAGCGGTGCTGCGTGCACGGCAGTCCATCGAGATGAGCGACGCTTACCATGCCTATATCATCGACTGGCGCTTGCCGAATATGAACGGCATCGAGGTCACCCGCCAGATCCGCAGCCTGAACAATGATACGCCCATCATCATCCTGACTGCCTACGACTGGTCCGACCTTGAGGTGGAGGCAAAGGCTGCCGGTGTGACCGCCTTCTGCCCCAAGCCCATGTTCATGTCCGACCTGCACGAGACCCTGATGAACGCCATCGGCCAGACACAGACGGATGCGGCGCAGGAGCTTCTGCCGAAAAAGAACACCAACTTCAAGGGCAGGCACATCCTGCTGGTAGAGGACAACGAGCTGAACCGCGAGATCGCGCAGGAGATCCTGCGCGAGTACGGCTTCCGGGTCGATACGGCGGAAAACGGTGAAGTGGCGGTGGAAAAGGTGAGCACCGCAGCGCCGGGCAGCTATGATCTGGTGCTGATGGATGTGCAGATGCCGGTGATGGACGGCTACACCGCCACCCGGAAGATCCGCGCACTGGATGACCCTGCCCGGGCAAAGCTCCCGATCCTTGCCATGACCGCCAACGCCTTCGACGAGGATCGCCGCAACGCATTGGAAAGCGGCATGAACGGCTTTTTGTCCAAGCCCATCGTGGTCGGCGACCTTGTGCAGGAGCTGCACAAGATCCTGTAAGCCAAACGCCTGTCAGACAAAAAATAAATAAAGCACCCGCAGCAGGCTTCGCAGAGGCTCTTGACCTCTGGAAGCGAATGCTGCGGGTGCTTTTGCTTTTGTCGGCTGGCAGCCGTTATGATTTCAGTACATCTGCAAGGACCTGCAGCAGATGCGGAATATCCAGCGGCTTTGCAATGTGGCCGTTCATACCGGCCTTCAATGCACTCTGACGGTCTTCTTCAAAGGCATTTGCCGTCATTGCAAAGATGGGAATGTCTGCCTTTGCAGCATCCGGCAGGGCACGGATCTGCCGCGTCGCCTCGTAACCGTCCATCTTGGGCATCTGGATGTCCATTAAGATCAAATCGTACTGCCCGGGGGCCGCCTGCTTCATCTTCTGGACAGCGATCTCGCCATCCTCAGCAGTGTCTACCGTAAAGCCCGCTTCCTTCAGGATCTCCAGTGCGAGCTCGCGGTTCAAGGCATTGTCCTCCACCAGCAAAAGTTTCTTTCCCTTGAGCTCGGCGGCAGCTGGCTGCGCTGGCTTACAGGCGGGCTCTGCACCGTACGGTTCTGCCAGCACTCTGCGCAGTTCGGAAAGGAACAGCGGCTTTTCGCAGAAGGCGGTCACTCCGGCAGCGCGGGCTTCCTCTTCAATATCCGTCCAATCGTAGGCCGTCAGAATGATGATAGGGCAGCTTTTCCCGATCACCTTGCGGATCTGCCGCACGACCTCGATGCCGTTCATATCGGGGATGAGCCAGTCGATGATGTAGACGCTGAATTCGTCGCCCTGCTCCATGGCGTATCGGGTGCGGATCACCGCTTCCCGGCCGGAGATCGTCCACTCCGGCCGCATCCCGATCTTGGACAGCATGGTGCTGACGCTCAGGCAGGTGTCGGTATCGTCGTCCGCCACCAGTACCCGCAGCCCTTCCAGCTGCGGGAGCTGCCTGAGCTCCACCTTTTGTCCGCTGAGCGCAAAGCAGAGATTCACAATGAACTCGCTGCCCTTGCCCGGCTCGCTCTCAATGGTGATGCTGCCGCCCATCAGGTCCACAATGTTCTTGGTGATGGACATACCGAGGCCGGTACCCTGAATGCCGCTGACGGTGGAGTTTTCCTCACGGGCGAACTCCTCAAAGATGTGCTTCTGGAATTCCTCGCTCATGCCGATGCCGTTGTCCTTGATCTCCATCCGCAGGTGGACAAGACCTTCTTCAAACAGCGTTTCCTTGGCGCGGAAGTTGATCTCGCCGCCGTCGGGCGTGTACTTCACGGCGTTGGAAAGAATGTTGATAAGCACCTGCCGGATATGCAGCTCACTGCCGATCAGGTACGGGTGCCAGAACGGGCCGATCTGCTTTGTGAAGGTCATGTGCCGGTCCACGATCTGGCCCTCCACGATGGAGCAGCAGGAATCCAGCAGCGCCCGCAGATCAAACGATGTGTCCAGCATCTGCATATTGCCGGATTCGATTTTGGTCATGTCCAGCACGTCGTTGATGAGGGAGAGCAGGTGGGACGCCGCACCGCGCATCTTGGTCATGCAGTCCCGCACGCGGGCCTTGTTGTCAAAGTTGTCCTCGGCAATGTCCAGCATACCCATAATGCCGTTGATGGGCGTGCGGATGTCGTGGGACATGTTGGACAGGAACTCCGTCTTGGCGACGCTGGCCTCCTCGGCCTTGCGCAGGGCTTTTTCGGTCTCGGCGCGGAACCGTTGGGAGCGGATGGCCAATGCGATGCAGACCGCGGTAACCAGAACGCACAGGCCGGTCAGCACGATAATGGCCGGGTACTGATAGGCCAGCCGCGTCAGGGAGAACGGCTGCTGCCCCAGGTTGATGTAGGCGTTGGTGATGGTGCTGATCTCGGCGCGGGTCAGGCTGTCGATGCTCTTGTTCAGCACAGTGCGCAGCAGCACATCGTAGTCCTGCCGGACGCCGATGCAGAAATTGCGCTGCTCGCCGCTCAGCATCGAGCGCAGCTCGTTGCGCGTGTCGTCAAAGACCGCGCGCTCGGCCTGGTAGGTGTAGGTATAGTAGGCATCGACAGTCCCGTCGCGCACGGCGGCCAGACAGTCATCAAAGGAATTCAGGTACTCTATATGGGCCGTGTCGCTCAGGCCGGGCATTTCCAGCGAGGAGGGGGAAAAATCGTATGCGACAGCAACATTGTTCAGCGCGCCGTTGTGGCGGCGCAGCAGCACCCAGGAAAACTCCGCCGACAGATAGCTGTCGGTCAGCTTGTAGCCGTAGTCCTCCGCCTGGGACATGTCGTCGGTCAGGTCAATGACAAAATCCGCCTGCCCGTCCGCCAGCATGGCCTTGTACTCGCTGCGGTCCGCGGGCTTCAGGAATTTGTAGCGCAGCCGCGCCCGGCCTGCTGCCGTTTGGAAAATATCCACCATGATGCCGGTGGGCATGCCGTCCGGCGTCATGTAGGAGTAAGGGTAGCGGTCCGGGTTGACAAGCACCGTGAACGCCGTGTCTGCGTCGTTGCAGGCGGTGACATAGTTTTCCTCGGCGTCGGTCAGATTAATTTTGCTGCTGGTATGGCTGCCGGTGTAGTATTTGTTGAACAGGGTCGTGCGCCAGCTGGGGTTGTCGCGGTTCATCGCCGCAATAGCGTTGTTGACGAGCCGCAGCGTCGGGGCATCACCCTTGCGCACGGCAATATAGCTGTCCTGCACGTCAAAGGTGTCAATGATCCATTCGTTCTTCGTCTGGCGCATCCGGTTGGAGACGGCGGCGGTGATCTCCCCGGTGCGCAGGGCGCTGGACAGCTCCTCATCGGTATCATAGGGCACCAGGGTGTAGCGGAAGCCGTGCTCCTCGGCGTAGGCTTTAAAGCTGTCATTGCGGCTATTGCCTGTGCGGCTCACGCCGACGATCATCCCGTCGTAGGTGCTGTAGTCACCGGCCACAATGCTGCGGTTGCCGGCCTTGACGGTCAGCATCGTGGCAATGTTGCTGATCGGCTCGGCAGAAAAGTCGAACCGTTCCTCACGCTCCGGCGTTTTGCGCAGCATCGGCACAATATCGACTTCGCCGTTCTCCAGCATATCCATGATCTCATTGACGTCGCAGTCATAGCCCAGATACTCGTAGTTGAGGTTTTCATACTTGGCCATGTCCTGCAGCGTCTCATAGGCGTAGCCGCTGCGGCTGCCGTCTGCAGCGGTGGCCATGTAGCCGGTGTAGGGGTAGAAGCCGACGCGCAGGGTGGTCCGGCCACCGTCCGCGGCGTGCACGGGCATGGCAAAACCAAGCAGAACGCTGACAACCAGGCTGAACAACAGCAGCATGGCTGCCCCGCGTCTGCTTACGCCGGGATTCTCCTTCTTATTCATCGAAAACAGCTCCGGTCTTTTTAGCGCGGCAGCCGGGCAGGGATGCAGGGCCCGCGGCGCCGCACGTATATTTTGCAGGTATGGCCCGGGCAGCTTCGGTGTCGTCCGCCGCGGGCATCATCTCGGATGTTTTTACAGCTCCCGGATCGCGGCCAGCACTTCCTCATGCGCGGCCACCACCGGCGGCCAGAGGCTGGCATCCTCCAGCGGCTTCGGGCCGCGGACTGCGTCGCAGAGCGTGGCGGCGGTCTTATACAGGCGGTCCATGCCAAGGTTCTGGGCCACGCCCTTCAGCGTGTGGCTGGCGCGGAAGGCCAGCTCCCAGTCCTGGGCGGCCAGCGCGTCCTTCAGCTGGTTGAAGCTGGGGTCGCCGGGGTATTTCAGCACAAACTTTTTGATGAGTGCCTCGCTGGGCAGTCGGCTGATGGTTGCCTTGTAATCGCCGCCGATGCGGTCATAAAATTCCTGCAATGTCATAGGGGACCTTCTTCTTTCTTACAATTTATCGGATTCCTGATTTGGCTTTGGTTTTTCTGCTTCTTCTGCGGAAAATGGTGCGGTGATACATTTGTTCCGGCACTCCTTGGCCTGATACAGCAGCTTGTCCGCCTGACGGATGCCGGGGTCAAGGGTGCAGGCACCGTACACACCGCCGATGCTGACCGTCAGATGCAGGTCGGGGTATTCGATCATGTGCAGCGCCTGCACCGTCGCGCGGATCTGCTCAAGCCGCTTTATAAAGACATGCTCCGGGATATGCGGGAAAATCAGCAAAAACTCGTCGCCGCCGTACCGCACCAGTGCATCGCTGCGGTTGCGCACGCAGGCCGTTACCGCACTCACCAGCATGCGCAGCGCGTCGTCGCCGGCATGATGGCCGTAGACGTCGTTGATCTGCTTGAACTGGTCAAGGTCCAGCATGGCTACGGCATCCACTTCCATGAGCTTCCGCAGCTGCTTCTCAAAGAAGCGGCGGTTATAGGCGTTGGTCAGGACATCATGGTAGAGGTCATGATGGTAGTCAAAAAACTGCTCTGCAGGGTCGGCCTGCCCGGCAGCGCCGATATACGCGGGTACGCTGTCATCGCTCCACAGAGAGCACAGGCGCACGTGATGCCAGCGAAGCTCGCCGTCAATGGGCAGCAGCATCGAAAGCTCGGTGTAGGGGTGTTCCGCGCTGGTGGCGCGCAGCGCCTTCTGGATGCGCGCAATATCCGCAAGGGCGAACCCGGTTTCCTCGACTTCATCGGGCAGGTGCAGATCTTTGGGCACGCCCATGTGCTCCGCCGCCCACGCCGAGAAGGAAAGATGACCGGTGGGCTCGTCATAGTCAAACTGTATGCAGCGGACGCTCTGGTTAAAGAAACGACCCTTCTGCTGCATGCGGGACAGCGACTGCACGATATGATTCTGCCCGGGCAGTGCATTCTCCCGCAGGAGGGCATCGGAAATATGCTGTGCATCTGCCAGACGGTGCAGCTGGTTGCCGGTGTCCGAAGCAATACTCAGCTCGGCATGCAGCTGCGCGCCGCACTCGGTCAGACATTCCAGCAGCAGCGGGTTGAACTGCCCGCACTCCCCGTTCAGGATCATCTTCACCGCGGTGTCGTGGTCGAACGCTTTTTTGTAGCAGCGCTCGCTCGTCAATGCGTCGTATACATCGGCCAAAGACACGACCTGCGCGGCGATGGGGATCTGCTCACCTTTAAGCCCGTCCGGGTAGCCGCGCCCGTCCCAGCGCTCATGATGCCAGCGGCATATAGCGTAGGCCGTCTTGACAAGGTCGGACTCCTGCTGGAACGGCAGCTTTTCCAGGATCTCCGAACCAATTGTGGTGTGGGTTTTCATGACCTCGAATTCTTCCTTCGTCAGCCTGCCGGGCTTGTTCAGGATGGATTCGGGAATGTTGATCTTGCCGATGTCATGCAGCGCCGAAGCGGTGCTGATGAGCGAAATATCCGCGGCGGTCAGGTGGTATTTGTCGGTTTTCTGCACAAGCGTGTGCAGCAGAATATCGGTGGCTGTCTGGATATGCAGCACGTGCATACCGCTCTCCCCGTTGCGGAACTCCACAATATGGCTCAGTATGTTGATCATCGTGGAGTTGCTTTTCTCTTTTTCATAGACCTGCTCGGCCACAAGGCGGACCAGCCGCTTCTGTTTGGCGTAAAGCATCAGAGTATTGATGACGCGGCGGCGCACGACAGCCATGTCAAACGGACGGCTGATATAGTCGGTAGCGCCCAGATCATAGGCACGCTCGACGTAGCTGGACGCATTCTCCGCCGAAATCATGATGACGGGGACCTCGTCGATCCAGTGGTATTTGTTCATCATGGCCAGCACTTCAAAGCCGTCCATCTCGGGCATCATAATATCGAGCAAAAGCAGGTCGATGTCCGTCGCGGACTGCAAAATGGCCACAGCCTGTCTGCCGTTTTCCGCCTCCAGCAACTCATAACCGTCACCCAGCATCTCCATCAGGATGGCGCGGTTCATCGCGGAGTCGTCCGCAATCAGGATTTTCTCTTTATCACTCATGACTTCACCTATAATTACAAGCGGAGCAAACGCGCGGTAAAAATGTACATTCTCCAATACTTTATCATTATAGTATAATAGGAACCGCAAAAGCAACCAATTTGTGCAAAATAATCAAAAAATGTTCCCAAAGCGCAAAAAAGATGAAAAAATGTGCCAAAAGGAAAAAGCCTCCCTTGTCAAAGGGAGGCCAGCGTGCCGAAAAAGGTGTGCCTACCCCTTGGCCCCCTCTGCGAGGGGGCTCCGCCCGCAGGCGGTG
>ERZ773158.908-NODE-908-length-31497-cov-4.848260_pt1 | contig 31497 bp, 28 predicted proteins | sample MGYA00511918_ERZ773158 | MGnify/ENA primary metagenome ERZ773158 (study PRJEB29015, sample SAMEA2737876) | human gut metagenome | biome: human gut; feature: human-associated habitat; material: faeces | place: China | collected 2012 ...
GAACCTCTGAAGTTCCCTCGTAGATCTCTGTGATCTTTGCATCACGCATCATACGCTCAACATCGTACTCTCTGATATATCCATAACCACCAAACAACTGAACACACTTGGTAGTAACCTCCATTGCAACCTCAGCAGCATAAAGCTTAGCCATAGCTGCCTCAACAGAGTAAGAAACCTTTGCACCATTTGCAAATTCCTGTTTCTTAAGAGCTGCCTTGTATACAAGAGCCTTAGCAGCCTCAATCTTTGTAGCCATATTTGCAAGCTGGAACTGTGTATTCTGCTGAGCAGAAATAGCACGTCCAAACTGCTTTCTCTCTTTGGTGTACTCAATTGTCTTCTCCAGAGCACCCTCAGCAAGACCAAGAGCCTGTGAAGCGATACCGATACGTCCACCATCCAGAGTATGCATAGCGATTGGGAATCCCTTACCGCGGACACCTAACAGGTTCTCCTTTGGAATACGGCAATCCTCGAAGATCAACTCGTATGTAGATGATCCACGGATACCCATCTTCTTCTCCTTTGTACCGAAGGAGAAGCCCGGAGTTCCTTTCTCTACGATAAATGCGGAGAAGTTCTTTTTCTTTCTGCCGCGCTTGTCCTCTGTAATATCAGTAACAGCGATGATGATGTAAACATCAGCGACCTTACCGTTTGTGATGAAACACTTGGAACCGTTCAGCACCCACTCGTCTCCATCGAGAACAGCCTTTGTCTGTGCACCCTGTGCATCTGTACCGGCACCCGGCTCAGTAAGACCAAATGCACCAAGCTTCTCACCATTACAGAGAGGAGGAAGGAATTTCTCTTTCTGCTCCTTTGTTCCGTATGTGAGGATCGGATCTACACAAAGGGATGTATGTGCAGATACGATAACGCCTGTTGTACCACAAACCTTAGACAGTTCCTCTACACACATAATATATGTCAGAATATCAGCGCCCTGTCCGCCGAACTCCTTTGGTACCGGAATTCCAAGGAATCCGTTCTTTCCCATCTTATCAACTGTAACCTGTGGGAATACCTCAGTCTCATCAGTTTCCTGTGCCAGAGGCTTTACTTCATTTTCAGCGAAATCCTTAAAAAGCTGTCTCGCCATCTCATGCTGTTTACTTAATGTAAAATCCATGATTTGCTTTACCACCTTTCCTAAATTTAATTCTTATTTAATTACTGAGCATCAACCGGAGTCTTTGTACGGTCAGCATTGTAAACATAGAAACCTTTTCCGCTCTTAGCACCGAGGTTTCCACCACGAACCATCTTACGGAGAAGTGGGCATGCACGATACTTGCTGTCGCCTGTCTCATTGTAAAGTACATCCATGATAGCAAGGCAGATATCAAGACCGATGAAGTCACCTAACTCTAAAGGTCCCATTGGATGATTTGCACCAAGTTTCATAGCTGCATCAATTCCGGCGATATCAGAAACACCTTCCATCTTGATGAATGCTGCTTCGTTGATCATTGGGATAAGGATACGGTTTACTACGAATCCTGCTGCTTCATTTACCTGAACAGGAGTCTTTCCAATCTGCTCTGCAATCTTCTTGATAGAGTCAACAGTCTCAGCAGGTGTATTTACACCAGCGATAACTTCGATAAGTTTCATACGGTCAGCAGGATTGAAGAAATGCATACCAACCATTGGACGTGTAAGTCCGTTGCCGATCTCTGTGATAGAAAGGCTTGATGTGTTTGATGCAAAAATGCACTCTGGTTTAGCAATCTTATCTAACTCAGCAAATGTAGTCTTTTTAACCTGCATATCTTCAAATGCAGCTTCTACGATAAGATCACAGTCTGCACAAAGGTTCTCTTTTAAGCCCGGTGTGATTCTTGAAAGGATAGCATCAACTTCTTCCTGAGTCTTCTTTCCTTTCTGAACAAGTCTGTCATAACCTTTAGCGATTTTTTCTTTTCCGCCTTCAGCCCACTCCTGCTTGATATCGCAAAGAGCTACTTCAAAACCTTCTGTCTGAGCAAATGCCTTAGCAATGCCCTGTCCCATAGTACCAGCACCAATAACGCCTACTTTCATGATATAACCTCCATAATATTATATTTATCTGTTTGTCAGATATTCCGGCTGCTATGTGACACTACCACTTTGCAGCCGGTTAAAAATCATTTTTCAGAAACACAAACATATTCTTACATATTCATGTTTCTTTTTAATACTTTAAATTAGCAGTTCTTAAATGGAACAACCTTAACTTTCTGATCCTTAGGTGCAAGGAAGTTTCCCATTCCTGCTTTCTGGTCTTCTGTCTCAAAGCAGTCACCAAAGAGTTTTTCTTCGATAACGATAGCCTTGTCCATATCAACCTGAAGACCATCGTTGATAGCCTTCTTACAATTGCGGACTGCAATAGGTGCATTCTTCGCAATTGTAGCTGCAAGTTTCTCTGCTGCCGGGATAAGCTCCTCAGCAGGATATATTGCATTTACAAGACCTATTCTGTAAGCTTCGTCAGCCTTGATGTTTCTTGCTGTGTAGATAAGCTGTTTAGCCATACCAACACCAACTGTTCTGGCAAGTCTCTGTGTTCCACCAAATCCAGGTGTAATTCCAAGACCAACCTCAGGCTGTCCGAACATTGCATTCTCTGAGCAGATACGAATATCACAGCTCATAGAAATCTCGCATCCTCCACCGAGTGCAAAACCGTTTACTGCTGCAATAACAGGAATTGGTAATGTCTCAAGTTTGCGGAATACATCATTTCCTTTTTTACCGAATGCTTCGCCCTCAGCCTTTGTAAGTGTGCTCATCTCTCCGATGTCAGCACCGGCAACGAAAGACTTGTCGCCTGCTCCCGTAAGGATAACGGCTCTAACTGTATTAAGGTCAATGGCATCAAGTGTTGCATCAAGTTCATCAAGAACCTGGCTGTTTAAAGCATTTAATGCCTTTGGACGATTGATAGTAATAGTTGCAACTGCATCTTTTACTTCATATAAAATAAAATCCATGATATTTTCTCCTTTTTAAGATACATATTAATCCGAATATCCCGAAAACTCAGGATATCCGGCAATATTTATTTTAATGCTTTTTAGGCATCCGTGACACCCGTACAGGCGAATGGATTAGTCTCTCTCAACAACTGTTGAGCAGCCCATTCCACCACCGATACAAAGTGTTGCAAGACCTCTCTTAGCATCCATCTTCTGCATCTCATGAAGAAGTGTAACGAGGATACGGCATCCTGAAGCTCCAACCGGATGTCCAAGTGCAATAGCACCACCGTTTGGATTAAGTTTAGAAAGATCAAAGTTAAGATCCTTTCCAACTGCTACTGACTGTGCAGCGAAAGCTTCGTTTGCTTCATATACATCAAAGTCATCAATTGTAAGACCAGTCTTTGCAAGAACTTTCTTTGTAGATGCAACAGGTCCAACACCCATGATTGAAGGATCAACTCCGCCAAGTGCTCCGGCAACGAATGTAGCCATTGGTGTAACACCGAGCTCTTTAGCTTTCTCCTCACTCATAACAACGATTGCAGCAGCACCATCATTGATTCCTGATGCGTTACCTGCTGTAACTACGCCGCCTTCTTTTCCTGAACAGCATTTAAGTTTTGAAAGGCTCTCAGCAGTTGTTCCAGGACGTGGTCCCTCATCTTTATCGAATACTGTAACACCTTTTCTTGTCTTAATCTCAACTGGAACGATCTCGTCATCGAATGCACCTGCTGCGATAGCCTTTTCACATTTCTGCTGGCTGTTTGCTGCAAACTCATCGAGTTCTTCACGAGTAAGTCCCCACTGATCTGCAACATTCTCTGCCGTAATCATCATATGATACTGATTGAATGCATCCCAAAGGGCATCGTTTACCATTGTATCAACAAGTTTTCCGTTGTTCATGCGGTATCCGAAACGACCCTGCATCATAGCATAAGGTGCCATAGACATATTTTCCATACCACCTGCAACAACGATGTCAGCATCTCCTGCCTGAATCATCTGAGCTGCCATATTTACACAGTTAAGACCTGAACCACAAACTACATTTACTGTAACAGCCGGTGTCTCAACAGGAAGTCCTGCTTTGATTGAAGCCTGACGTGCAACATTCTGACCTAAACCTGCCTGGATAACACATCCCATATATACATGATCTACCTGATCTGCAGGTACATTTGCTCTTTTAAGAGCTTCCTTAATAACGATTGAACCTAATACAGGTGCCGGAGTAGTGCTTAATCCTCCACCCATTTTTCCGATTGCAGTACGACAAGCGCCTGCTAAAACTACTTTCTTTGCCATAAAAATAAGTTCCTCCTTGTCCGTTTTTCACTGATGCAATATCAGCTTTATTTAGAAACCGACCTACTATCACATATATCCTATACATCAGAAAATCAAGTATGCACTCAATTTTCATATTATGTAACTCTCACATACAATCGGTTCTATCATTGATAATCATATAACAAAACGACAAATTAAGCAAGTTTTTTCAAGGTACTTTATTTTTAATTTATTTTTTATAGCTGAATAGCCTTTCATTTTCCAAATGAAATAAACATAAGCTGCGTAGCAGCGACTGACAGCTTGCTGGCAGGTTTATGAAACTAAGAAATGAATGACCGAACTGTTACACTTTATACTACAGCCTAATTACATTTTCTTACAATTCTGGCTGCCTGTCCCTCAATTCATTTGTTGATAATTTTTTTTATTAGTGTTATTCTATTGTTGGCAAAATTTTAGACATTACAGTATAATTTTTCTCAATTTAATTTATACTGTAATTTGTGTAAGGAACAAATCTTATTTCTATTCCTGCATAATATAATGCCCGCATCAGTGTCACGATGCGGACTACTGTTACTGCCTATACTTTCTATAATGGCAGCTAACAATCATTTCATATGTTAATGATGCAATTAGGACAACTACAATCTTGTGGCACAGAAAAGAGGAAGATTATGGATTTTAATGAAATTTACAAGCAGAAACTTACTACTGCTGATGAAGCAGTCAAAGTTATAAGATCCGGCGACTGGATCGATTATGGATGGTGCACCGGCACTGTTGATGCACTCGACAAGGCACTTGCAAAGCGTATGCCTGAACTTTCAGACATCAACATCCGCGGCGGTATTCTTATGAAAGAGCCTGAAATCTTCAAACTTGAAGATGCAGCTTCTCATTTTACATGGAACTCTTGGCATAGCAGCGGCATCGAGAGAAAAGCAGTAGCAAAAGGCTTTTGTTTCTACTCTCCTATCAAATATTCTGAACTTCCGGGATATTACAGAAACAGTCAGACCCCTCCTCGTGTAGCAATGTTCCAGGTTGCTCCTATGGATGCACACGGATATTTTAACTTCGGACCAAACGCATCACATATGGCTGCCTGCTGTGAAGTTGCAGATATAATTATCGTTGAAGTTAATAAAAATATGCCTCGCTGTCTCGGCGGATTTGAAAACGGCATCCACATCAGCAATGTTGACATGATAGTCGAGGGTGACAATCCTGCAATTCTTGAGACAGGTGCTCCGGCTCCTACAACTGAAGTTGATGAAGCTGTTGCAAAATATATCGTAGATGAAATTCCTGACGGTGCCTGCCTGCAGCTTGGTATCGGTGGTATGCCAAATGCCGTAGGTTCACTTATTGCACAGTCAGACCTTAAAGACCTCGGTGTACATACTGAAATGTATGTTGATGCATTTGTTGACATTGCAAAAGCCGGCAAGATAACAGGTCTTAGAAAGTCAAGAGACAAGGGTCGCCAGGTATATGCTTTCGGTTCAGGAACAAAGAAACTTTACGACTACTTAAATGAAAATCCTGAGTGCATGAGTGCTCCTGTAAACTACACAAACGATATGTCAGTTATCGCTTCTATTGACAATTTTATTTCAATAAACAATGCGGTAGATATTGATTTATTCGGACAGATAAATGCAGAGAGTGCCGGAACAAAACACATAAGCGGTGCAGGCGGACAGCTTGACTTCGTACTCGGTGCTTACCTCTCAAACGGTGGAAAGAGCTTTATCTGTATGTCTTCTACTTTCACAACCAAAGACGGCACTGTTCAGTCAAGAATCAAACCTACTCTTTCAAATGGTTCTATCGTTACCGATACGCGTGCAAACATCAATTACTTTGTAACTGAGTACGGCATCGTAAACCTCAAGGGACTTTCTTCTTGGCAGAGAGCTGAGGCTCTTATCTCAGTTGCACATCCTGATTTCAGGGATCAGCTTATTGCAGAAGCAGAAAAGATGCATATCTGGAGACAGAGCAATAAGAGATAATCTATTATTAAACACTACTAAAAAATTATCAGTATGGATTGCAAATATCCACTTGACTGCATCAAAATAATAAAACAAAAACTCCCGATAGTGTGAACTTTTTATATTCGTGCTGTCGGGAATTTTATTAAAATTAAGTACTATTACTTTCCGTTTTTATTCATTTTATAATCTATATGCAACTTACCTTTTGTGTAAAAATATCAATGTATAATTATTTTCAATTTTTATCTCATATTATAATCTCTGACGCCCACCCTTATATATTATCTGTTCATTGAGATACTGCTGATAACTTTTTTACAACTTCTCTTACATATTCTTCCGGCTTCGACACTTTCTTTGCAATCTCTGGTATCGTCATATTACAATCTATATATGCTTCAATTTTTCCTTCAATCTGCCCGGCAATCCTGCCTTCTCGCTGTCCCTCATCTTTTGCATTTTTCAATGAATTTTCCCATGCTCTGCACACATCAACCACCTCGTCTTTCTCATTGCCGGCAATATTTGCACCGGTTATCATATTTATTAATTCTACTGCTTCTTTTTCTACATTTTGAAACCTGCGTTTTCCTTTAATCCATCTTCCATCGTCATCCGATTGATGTTTTATGAATTGTAATACCGACCCCAAATCTGTTTTAAACTTTTCATACTCGCTGTCTGAAACTTTTATCGGCTCTATCAAGTTTATTTTATAATCAGGAACATATTTTAAGATCTGTTCATCGTCCACACAAAACATATCATGAACACTTTTTGCTCCATCCCAGCTTTTATCTCCAAAATAGATAACCAGAGTTACCACCGGCATTAATTTATCTTCTTTTCTAAATCCCGATAAAAATTCTTCTGAACTCAATTTGATTGCGGCACCTTTGTTTTTATTACGATATGAACTCTTTGCTTCTTCCACCTGCTTTGCATACTGTAAAGAATCATAAAGCATATTTTTAACAGCCATTGCATAATGGATTTTGTCCTGATTTTCCGTGCCAAGTACAACATAAACCGCATTTCCGTCTGTGACACTTTCCCATATCATAAGATTATCTCTTATTTTCTGCACGGCAGCTTTAGCATCATTTCCATACGGCATCATAAATTCTGCCGTATCTATCTTTTGCAATTTTTCAGGTTTTATTATCTGTACTCCGTCGTACACATAAAAATTAAAAGCATCTGCTATTATGTTTTTGTGCGACATATATTGTTTTGTTGCTATATCAATTTTCCCCATACATTATTCTTCCTTTCATTATATTTTGTTTATTTTAAAAAGGCAATATTTAAAGTTACTTTCTAAACTGGTTTAATCATATCAGACAATTTAATTTTTTAATATGTGCATTTTGCAAAAAATATTGTATAGGTTTTATTGCAATACATATAATTGTATAATAATAAATTTTATGTTTTCTTATGCACTGTGCATTATTTTCTCTGATTTTTTTGTGAAATTGTGACAAAAAAATCGGCACTTAACTATTGTAAATGCCGATTTTATCGTTGTTTGATTTACTTTTTACTTATGCTTGTTTTACAATCCTACTCAACATCGTCATCATCATCGTCATCATACATACTGGGATTGTATGCTTTAAAAAACTCCTTTACGGATTTATATTCTGTTCCTTTCCATGTAATACTTGTCAGATTGTCACATTCATTGAAAGCAGCATCATTTACCTTTACATCATCCGGGATAGTGATTTTTGTAAGTGTTTTTAAGCCGGTAAATGCCATAAATCCTATTATTTTTACACTTTCAGGTATAACAGTTGTCTTGCATCCATATATAAGTTCATACGGTTGACTAGCCTCACCATAATTAGCAAAATCATAAATGCTATCGTATGGTATTTTCTGCTTTGCTATTATCGCATTGTTTTCACTGTAGTAGTAATTATTTGCCGCATCAACCGTTATCTTTTCTAAAGCATCACAGCCTGAAAATGTTCTTATTCCTATTTTTGAAACAGTATCAGATATGTTTATTTCTTTTAATGCCGTACATTCCTCAAATGCCATATCTCCTATTCTTGTAACTCCTGACGGAATATTTATCTTTTCAACATCCATTCCATAAAATGCGTAATCAGCTATCTTTTTAACACTATCAGGAATGACAGTATTTTTACAACCTACAATAAGTTCATTTGCGTCATGTCTTTCCATTTCTTCACTGCTACTAATCTTTTGTTTAGTTATTATTGCATTTACACCATCACCACAATAAAAATATTCATTATTTTCATCAACTGTTATTTTTTCAAGAGAGTCTTCTATAAATGCACCTGTTCCAATCTGCTTAACACTCGCAGGTATATTTATTTCTTTTAAAAGTGTACACTCCTCAAATGCAGAAATATTAATACTTTCTACTCCCTCAGGAATAGTAATCTCAGCTAACTTTCCACATTTAAAGAAGGCTTCCTTACCTATGGTTTTTAAATCACCTGAAAGTGTTACTTCACTAAGATTTGAACAATAACTGAAACAGCCCTGCCCTATGCTGGTAACTCCTGTCAGGTCTATCTTTTCTAATCCGGTGCAACCAGAAAATACACCATCTCCTAATGCACCTTTAGGAAAATTAAACTCTTTTAAACTTATGCAACCGGAAAAAGCGTATTCACCCACACTAAATTTCTCTGCTTCGATAGTTATATTTTTTAATTTCTCACATCCGCCAAACATACCGGGTGCAATATAAGTTATTCCAGCCGGAATTGTAATTTCTTCCAAACTTGTGCATCCATCAAATATATCTACAGTATTGCTCTTAAATTTAATTTTTGACGATAAATTAATTTTTGTCAGGTCTGCACAGTTCTTAAATGCATAACTACCAATTTTAGTAACTGCATCAGGTATATTTATCTCTGTTAATCCTGTTTCCAAAAATGCTTCTTCACCTATGCTTTTCACATCTTTACCTATCGTAACTTCTTTTAATGATGAACATTTCTTAAAAACACCATCACCAATTGCTTTTTTTCCTTTAGGAATATTTATTTTTTCAAGACTCTCACAATTTTCAAATGTACAATCCCCTAAAAAACCTGTTCCCTCTTTAAGTTCAACATCTTTTAGTTTCTTGCAGCCGGAAAATGTACTATATCCTATTTCAGTATTTCCGGGAATTGAAATTTTTTGTCAACTTATTACATCCAAAGAAAGCATAGTCTCCAATACTTGTAATACTATCCGGTAATATCACCTCTTCAATGTCCGTTCCACTAAATGCATCTTTTGAAACAGAAGTCATGGAGTCATTAAACACGGTACTCTTACATCCAGCCACAATAGTATTACTTTCGGTTTCTACTATCGCATTACAGTTATCCCTGCTGTCATAGTATGGATTATCGGTATCTACCGTTATCTTACTCAGATTAGTGCATCCGGCAAGCACGCTATTTCCAATGCTTTTAACACTTTTGGGAATTGTTACACTTACCATATTTGTGCAATCCTCGAGTGCTCCATAACTAAGCTTTTTTATATCGTCCTCAACGACAACATTGTATGGTTCATTATAATTCTTAAAATCATTTAAATTATCACCATCATAATAGAATGTCTCAATCTCACCTGGTTTGCGTGTCGGTTTTGGTGTCGGTTTTGGCTCGTCCCAATCGTCATCATCGTCATAATCCGGTGTTGTTGTCGGTGTTACTGTCGGTGCAAGTGTTACCTTAGGCTCCGTCTTATTAGTCGGTGCCACTGTCGGTGCAGCCGTAACTACAGGTGACACTGTCGGTGTTTCCGTAACCGTAGGTGCACTCGTAGCTGTCGGTGTGTTTGTCACCTTTGGTGTTTCAGTCACGGACGGTTTTACCGTAACATCTGAGAAAGCTGTCGGTTTCGCTGTCGCCGTTGGTTTTGCCGTTGCAACAGGCTTCTTTGTTGTTACCGGTTTTTTCGTTGTTGCCGGCTTCTTTGTCGTTTTCTTTGCCGCAACAGTCACCTTGCAACTGTACTTTTTCTTTCCGATAACTGCCTGTACCGTTGCCGAACCCTTTTTTAAACCTTTTACGGTGCAGCCTGTCTTACTCTTTTTAGTTATCTTTACATATTTTTTTCCTTTTGAAACTTTCCATTTAACACTCTTTTTGTTGTTTTTAAGTTTTACCCTTACGGTCTTTCCCACCGTAACTTTTGCACTTTTTGCAATACTTGTTTTTTTTGCCGCAAGTGCAAATGTGCCAATATGCACATTTGAGATTATAAGCGATGCTGTCACAATCCCCGTAAGACACCGCTTAATTTCCTTTTTTGTCCTTTTCTTCATAATAATCCTCACTTCTGCACACTTTTTTGCATATCAGATTTATGTCAGGTGTGCACATACACAAATCTTGTGTGTGAAAAATATTATTTTTCACACTAGGGTCCCCCTTTTCTAAGATTTTTAAGAGTAATTTTGTTATATGGGATAAAAATATCTCTGTAACAAAAATATTCTTAACAAGCATATTTTAATCATAATATTTATATTTGTCAACTTTATACATCCTAAAAAACATTCCTATCTGGCACACGGCGGCTGTTTCTTTTCTATTCTTAAGAAGCATATTGAAATGTGAGCACACATCTATAATATCTTTATAATTTGGCATTTTTGCCGCTTTTTACACATATAGGAGGTTTCATGAAAGCATTTTGGTATAACGAAAACAGAAAAAATATTATCGGTCTGGAAATAAGAAAACTGCGCCGCGAAAAGAAATTATCAACACGTGATCTTGCTGCAAAAATCCAGGTTAATGGTTATAACGATATAACTGAAAACACAATATCTAAGATAGAACACGGACGCCGTTTTGTTCCCGACTACGAAGTCAAGATTTTTGCAGATGCTTTAGACACGACGCCTAGCAAACTTCTTGAAATTTCACAAAAAACATTATAATGTGAAAAAATCACCAGTGGTACTTCTTATGTAAATAACACCAAAAACAAAGTCCCACAGGAACTATCCCGTGGGGCTTTATGTTATCTTTTCAATATCTTTGCGTATAATTTCAACTTACTCTTTGGCACTTTTATCTTAGCTTTTTTATTCAGCTTTTTAAATGCACCTTTTCCTACTGTTTTTGAAGTGAGTTTCTTTGTTTTAACTGTGAGGTCTTTTAGACCACTGCACCCGTAAAATGCATTTTTTCCTATTTTTTGTACTTTTGACGGAATACTTACCTTCTTAATCGGACAGAACAGTAACCTCACAGTCCGCTTCTGCATCTCCTAATTTAGCCTTTACCATTGCCTTTCCACTCTTATATGATGTTATGTTTCCTGCAATATCAACTGACACAACATCATCATTGTCAGACGACCATTTTACATTCTGCCCTGTTGTATCAATATCAGAATATGCAATGCTTAACTTGTCCCTGTCTCCTGCATTTAAGCTTAACTTTGTCTTGTCAAACCGTATCTTACTCTTTTCTTTATATGACAGACTTGAAGGCAATGTGTAGCTTATCTTTCCCTCTGCTGTCGCATACGCAATAACAGACTATCCCGATACATAACCGAGCGTGAGGTTTCTCACAACGCTTTTTCCACTGAACACCGTTTTCACAACCCGGTTATTCGCTTTTCCTAATGCGACTTTTAAACCCGTCTGCATACCCTCACTCTCGTTTTCATTGTCCTGTACCACTGTCGCCGCTTTTGCACTTTTGCCATACTGATATTGCGGTGTCCCTGTAAACACCATGGCAGATGCAGTTATAATGGAAATCACACGCCATATTCGACAACAGAAAGTGAACCAAAAAGGTACACTAATAATCTTCACAAAACCCTCCCCGCAATCTCCTTCCCCGAAACCGTTCCGGCAAGTCCACCTACTCCGGTTTCTTTGAGCGACTCATCCATCTTGTCGCCAACATAAGCCATCGCATCTATAACCTCATCAACGGGAATCCTGCTTTTTATGCCAGCCGATGCCATCTGGGAGCTTGATACTGCATTTACCGCACCGACAACATTTCTTTTTACACATGGCACTTCAACAAGTCCTGCGACCGGGTCACAGACAAGTCCTAAAAGATTTTTAAGTGCCATTGCCACGCTGTCTGCTATCTGCTGTTCATTGCCGCCCTGAAGATATGTGAGTGCTCCTGCTGCCATTGCACTTGCCGAGCCTATCTCCGCCTGACATCCTCCTCTCGCTCCGCTTATCGATGCTCTCCGGGCTATGACCTCTCCTATACCCGCCGCCACATAGAGAGCCTTTATTATCTTTTCATCTGCTTCTTTTTTTGCTTTTGTGTCTTTGTCCTTCTGTTCTGCATTATCGGTCGTTATGTTATTTGATTTATTATCTCCATAATCGGTAGTTATGTTGTTTTTTGCATTATCTTCCACATTTATATTTTGTGAAATCATCCTCTCATAGTAAGGCACGAGGATTGCAGGCATAACACCACACGCACCCGCTGTCGGGGCAGCTACTATCCTTTTCATACAGGCATTTGACTCTCCCATCTTAAGTGCCTCCGTGATAACTTTTCCCATAAATTCACCGCAGAGACATTCGTGTGTCTTTATATATTCTTCCATCTTTTTGCCGTCACCGCCGCTTAGTCCGCTCGCTGATTTTATACTGCCGTCATACCCCTTAGCCGCCTGATACATTGCATCCCACAATTCTCTCATCTTTCCAGCCGACTCGTTCTCATCCACATTCCTGTCTGACATATCATCCTCAAGGATAACTCTCCAAAACTCCATGCCATCACTCTCACACTTATCTAATATCTCTTTTATCGAACCAAACATATAGTCCCTCCTCTCACTCCATAATATTTACATAAGTAACCTTTATCACACCCTCAAGATGTTCAAGCCATTTAATAGACTCTTCCGGTATCTGCTGGTCTGTCTCTAGCACCATAACCGCATAACCCCCTCTTTTATCCCTGAAAAGCTGCATTGTCGCAATGTTTACACACTTATGTGAAAGCATTGATGTTACCTCAGCGACATGACCCGGCTGGTCTATGTTGTGAACGATAAGTGTCGGTTTTTCCGCTGAAAAGTTTACATCTATACCGTCTATCTTATTTACCATTATCCTTCCACCGCCGAGTGACGATGCCTGAACGCTTAATTTTCGGTCATTTTTTCCGACCATTTCTATAAGTGCAGTGTTCGGGTGTGCATTTCTTATGTCCGCATTGTAAAATTCAAACTCTATGCCTGCCGCCTTAGCAAGTTCAAAACTTTCAGGTATCCGCATATCGTCAGGATGCATATCAAGTATGCCTGCGATAAGTGCCCTGTCTGTTCCATGACCTTTTCCCGTTTGTGCAAATGAACCGTAAAGTCCTATCTTTACTTTGCATGGCTCGTCCTTTAAAAGATGCCTTGCGACATAACCTATTCTTACTGCTCCCGCTGTGTGCGAGCTGCTCGGTCCAACCATGACAGGTCCTAATATATCAAATAAGTTCATTTTTCTCCTCCTTTTATTTATGAAAAAAGGAGCAAACATACTGTTATATATGTTTACCCCTTTGTAAATCTTTTATGACTTTTTTAGTTGTTTACACCGTGATGTACTGCATCTGTGCTGGCTGTTATAGGCAGGAACACATATCCGTGCTTTTTGCCGTATTTTATCATTTTGTCCAATGCATTTATTGTCTTGTCATTTCCGTAGAAATCATGCATGAGTACGACATTCCCTCTACCTTTACAAAGCTCGCTGGTAACATTATGGAAAGTCTGCTGCGGATTTCTTGCTCCGCCTGCATCTTCGCTATCGACATTCCAGTCAAAGTAATGATAACCCCAGCCGTCAAGCTTCTTTGTAAGTCTTGTCATGATGCCTTTATTGTATCTGCTGACTGTATTTGAACTTCCACCCGGAAATCTTGATACGGTGCACCATACTCCAAATTTCTTAAAGAAAAGATTGCGGAGTTTGTCAAGGTTTCCTTTATAAACTTTTTCAGATTTGTATATCTCATAATATTTATGTTTATATCCGTGTAAAGCAAGTGTGTGTCCCTCGTCTATAACTCTCTTTGTAAGCTTAAAGTCATAGCTTGCAGGACGAAGTTCAAAGAATGTTGCTTTTACATGATTTTTCTTGAGGATATTTAATACTTTCGGTGTCGTGTAGCTGTTTGGACCATCATCAAATGTAAGATATACTATATTCTTTGGTCTTTTTTTAACTGTTATCTTTGATACATATGTCCTTTTGCCATCATTTCCTTTTATGATAACATTTCCTCGTTTTTTTGCAACTATTTTTCCTTCTTTGTTTATTGTTGCGATTTTTTTGTTTGTAGAACTCCACTTGACATTTTTAGCTTTTACCTTAGTGCTGAACTGTATATCTAAATGTTCACCGGTAAGCATTGTAAATTTAGGATAAACCATCCCATGTTTCGCTACCTTTATCTGATAATGGATGACTTCTTTATCACTTTTCATAGTAATGGTTGTTTTTCCACGCTTAACACCATGTACTACTCCATTTTTTGTGACTGTCGCAATTTTTTTATCTGCTGAACTAAACTCAGCATCTTTGACTTTGTCAGGCAGTGATTTTGCTTCACTAAGAACAAGTTTTACCGCCTCTTTTTTCTTTACGACATTTTCCTTTGCATTAACAGTTTCACCGCTTTTTTTTGCCTCATCCTTTTTTCCTCCACAGGCACTACAGCTTACTGCTGTTGCCAACAATACCCCAAATAAAATACCCTGAACATATTTTCTCTTCATTAGTCTCATTCCTCACTATCCCTATTTTTATTATCAGACTTATGCAAGACCAGCTATTGCCAAATGCTATAAAATCTGCTAAAACACAGATATTTATGTCATATTTTATCAATGCCATGCTTTTTATTGTCATATTTGACACTGTAAAAGCATAATCCACTACATTATACAATCGTAGTTTATGACATTGTAAAAGGGCAAACACATCTATGTTTGCCCTTACGGTTTTCACATAAGCAATATAATCATAACAAATTAAAAATATAAGTCAAGGAAAAAAGTATTGCTTTTTGATTAAGAAATTGTTACATTTGCCAGCGTGCCACCTTTGCCTTGTCTGCCTCCATCTGGTTTTTCAGTTCGTCAAGTCCCGGAAATTTCTTTTCCGGTCTTATACGCTCATAAAATTCAACCATTATCTTTTTTCCGTATATATCCCTGTCAAAATCAAGCAGGCAGGTTTCCACACCTATGTCATATCTGCCGATAGTAGGTTTTCTTCCTATGTTTGTCACGCCTTTATAGACCATGTCATCACCTTCAATCATTACCTTTGACACATATACTCCTGACGGCAGGAGCAGTTTTGATTTTTCCGGTATAATATTTGCTGTCGGCATATTCATTGTTCTTCCGAGTGCATTGCCATGAATAACAGTTCCCTCTATAAAATAACTGCGTCCGAGAAGCTCATTTGCACGCGCCACATCTCCGTCCTCAAGTTTTTTTCTGACAAGCGTACTGCTTATTATCTCATTGTCAGACTCAAGCTTATGAAATATCTTTATGTCATAATCGTATATAGAAGCATATTTTTTTAACATTCCGACATTGCCTTCACGTTTTCTTCCAAAACGAAAATCTTCACCGACACATATATATTTCACATCAAGTTTTTCTACAAGAAATTTTTCTATAAACTCCTCAGGAGCCATGTTTTTTGTGTGCTCATTAAATGGAAATATAACCTCTCTTGCAATTCCTATTTCCTCTAATACTTTGTTTTTTTCATCCTGTGAATATATATATTTCTGAGGTGTATCTGACATTTCAAATGTAAATACGGTCGGTACAAGATCTTTCCTCTCTGATATTCCGTTAAGCAAAAGGCGGTGACCTCTGTGCACACCGTCAAACTTTCCAAGTGATACCGCACTGTTTTTTACTTTTATATCCAAACCTTTTAGGATTTCCATTTTTCTTCTGCCTCCTTGAAAACTAAAACATTTTAAACACTTTAAAATCATTTTCATTTTTCTGATATACTGCCTTAAAATTGTTATTTTCATCGTAGACAAGTATTTTTTCATCCTGTTTTATTCCGGATACATCCTGCTTAAAATCTTTTGCCTTTAAAGTATTTCCATTTTGCAAATACCTTATCCCGTCACCTGCCACATTTACCTTAGAATAATCAAATAGCGAGTCAACGCTATAAACTTTCTCCCTAAATATCTCAGGCTTTTCTTTTGACAGAATTTCTATGTCATTCAATGTAAGTGCATCTTCTATCTTAAAAACTGACACTCTTGTCCTCATAAGTTTTTCCATTGTGGCACAGACACCTAGTTTCTTCCCAATATCATGACAGAGTGTTCGTATATATGTTCCCTTTGAACAGGTAACATCCATTGTAAATATTTTTTCTTCAAGATTTATATCAACAATGTCTATCTCTGATATTGTTATCTTTCTCGGTTTTCTCTCAACGGTCTTTCCCTCTCTCGCAAGTTCATACAGCTTTTTGCCATTGATTTTTAAAGCCGAATACATAGGCGGTATCTGCTCCGTCTCACCGACAAAAGAATTTACACAATCTCTTAACTGCTCCTCAGTAATCATATCAGTATCACATTCATTTAAAACTGTTCCTGTCATGTCCTGTGTGTCAGTCTCAACTCCGAGCCTGCACACTGCTCTGTACGATTTATCTTTGTCCGTAAGCAGTTCGCAGACCTTTGTTGCCTTACCGCAGCATACCGGAAGCACACCTGTTGCCTCCGGGTCAAGTGTGCCTGTATGACCTATCTTTTTCTGTCTTAATATCCCCCTGAGTTTTGCAACAACATCATGAGAAGTAAAACCTGCTTCTTTATATACATTAATTATTCCGTCCAAATTCCGCTTTCCATCCTTTATATTTTTATAACTGCTATTATCATCTATCATAAACAGTCTCTTTATTTATTGAACATCTGACTTTCAATATGACCTGTTATATTGTTTACAACATCATGTGCAGAGCCACGCATTGTAAAGCCTGCCGCTTTTACATGACCGCCGCCGCCAAAAAATGATGCTATCTTACTTACATCTATATAATTGTTTGACCTTAAACTTACTTTGTATTCCTGGTCGCCTATCTCGTGTAAAAGTATTGCAACTTCAACACCCTGTGTTATGCGAAGCTGGTCAATTATTCCCTCTATATCCTCTGTTTTAGCTTCATAAAACTCCATCATTCTTCTGGTGATAGTCGCCACTATACACTTTCCATCCATAACACGCATACTCGCAAGAAGCGTTCTTCCAAGAAGCTGTGTCTGTGTATAAGTCCTCTGGAGAAAACACTCATCAATATATTTCCAAAAAGGAATACCTGTTTCTATAAGTTTGCCGGCTATCTCCATCGTCTTTTTTGATGTATTTGAATACCTGAACACTCCCGTGTCAAATATTATTCCTATGTATAAAGCTCTCGCAATCTCAAATTCCAGCTTTTTGTCATTTTCAAGCGACAAAATAGCATCTGTAATATTTGCCTTATTTAGTGAATTTGAGAACTTTTCATCCTCAGACATAAGACAATACAACACTTCACAGGTTGAACTTGCATCCGCTTCAACGATATTTACTCCCGCATAGCATCTGTTGCTTATATGATGGTCTATGCACATTGTACTTTTGGCATTATAAAATGCTTTCTGTGCATCACCAAGTCTGTCGGGCGAGCTGCAATCAAGTGCTATAAAAAGGTCAAATTTATCCTGCGGCACACTGTTTGAGAATATATCTTTCTTATCATCCATAAACTGAAATACTTCCGGAACAGTTTCTATATAAACACATACATTTTTTTCAGGATAAAATCTTTTAATATATCTCTGTAATGCAACGCACGCACCGATACAGTCACCGTCAGGTCTTACATGACCTGCTATTATTATCTTTTTCGCTTCGTCAATAGCCTTATTTAATTCATTCATTTGTCATATCCCCTTTTCTTCCCGATTTGCAAAAAAGAGCAAAACCAGCGTTTTGCTCTTTTTACGCCCTCATATCAGAGCAAAAACTTAAAATTATTTTTCATTTTCAGACTCTTTTTCTATGAGTTCATCAATTTTCTTTGACATATTTACACCGTATTCAATAGAATCATCTATAAAAAATGTAAGCTCCGGCGTGTTGCGAAGGTTTAATGATTTGGCAAGGAGCGAACGTATATGTGATGCGGCACTTGCAAGCCCTTTTTTTGTTTTCTCCTTATCTTCATCATTTCCAAGAACACTCACAAAAACCTTTGCAAATTTCAGATCCGGTGTCACATCCACTGACACAACAGATGTCATAGGATGTATTCTCGGGTCTTTGATGTCTCTTGAAATAATCTTACTTAGCTCTCTTTGAACTTCTCCATTCATACGAGAATATTTTATACTGTTTTTTCTCATATAAATCATCCCCCTATTCTTTTTTTAATGTACTCTCAAAATTTTTCGTTCAGAAGATTCTGAGAGTACATTTATATTGTATGAAACATAAACATTGCTGTCAAATCATAGGTATTGCCTTATAACAATCTCTTAGCTTCTAGGAACTTCCACCATGATATATGCTTCTACCTGGTCCTCTACCTTGATATCGTTAAATCCTTCAAATACAAGACCACATTCATATCCGGCAGCAACTTCTTTAACATCATCTTTAAATCTCTTAAGCGATGCAAGCTCACCCTCGAATATCTGCTCGCCCTCACGGCTTATTCTTACCTTACAATTTCTCTCAATCTTTCCGTCAAGTACATAAGAACCTGCGATCATTCCGACACCTGATGCCTTGAATGTCTGTCTTACTTCTGCATGACCGATTACTTTTTCCTCATATTCAGGATCAAGCATACCCTTCATTGCTGCCTCGATGTCTTCGATAGCATTGTAGATTACCCTGTAAAGTCTTACATCTACTTTTTCTCTGTCTGCTATCTCTTTTGCTGTATTGTCAGGTCTTACATTAAATCCGATGATTATCGCATTTGACGCACTTGCAAGAGATACATCCGACTCATTGATGGCTCCAACTGCCCCGTGGATTATCCTTACGGCAACCTCATCATTGCTGAGTTTAAGAAGACTCTGTTTAACTGCTTCAACTGAACCCTGCACATCAGCCTTAACGATAAGGTTAAGCTCTTTGATATTTCCTGCCTGTATCTGAGAGAACAATCCGTCAAGTGTAAGTTTTGACTTGGTATCATCAAGTAGTTTTTCTCTTCCCTGTTCAATATATACCTCGGCAATGTTTCTTGCTTCTTTATCGCTGTCTGTCGCCATAAATATCTCGCCTGCATCAGGAACATCATGAAGTCCCAATATCTCAACAGGTGTTGATGGAAGTGCAGTCTTAACTCTCTTACCCTGGTCATCCATCATGGCTCTTATCTTACCATATGCAGCACCAACTGCGATATTGTCTCCGACATGGAGTGTACCTTTCTGGACAAGTACAGTTGCAACAGGTCCGCGTCCTTTATCGAGCTGTGCCTCGATAACGACACCCCTTGCTTTTCTGTTTGGATTTGCCTTAAGCTCAAGCACTTCGGCAGTAAGGATTATCATTTCAAGAAGCTGGTCGATACCCTCTTTTGTGTGGGCTGAAACAGGTACGAATACCGTATCGCCACCCCAGTCCTCTGCGATAAGACCATGCTCTGTAAGCTCCTGCTTAACTCTCTCGATATTTGCACTAGGCTTATCAATCTTGTTTACTGCAACGATTATTTCTACCCCTGCTGCCTTAGCATGGCTGATAGCCTCTATAGTCTGTGGCATAACACCATCATCAGCCGCTACTACAAGTATAGCTATGTCTGTTGACTGTGCACCACGCATACGCATTGAAGTAAATGCTTCATGTCCCGGTGTATCGAGGAATGTTATCTTCTCACCGTTTATCTCTGTCACATAGGCACCGATATGCTGTGTGATTCCGCCTGCTTCTCTTGATGTTACACTTGTTTCCCTGATTGCATCAAGAAGTGATGTTTTACCGTGGTCTACATGACCCATTACACATACTACAGGAGGACGCTTAACCATAAGGCTCTCGTCTTCTTCATCTTCTTTAAGTATCTCTGCTATCTTGTCAACCTTTTCTTCCATCTCAGCGATACAGTTATATTCAAGAGCGATTTCCTCTGCCTCCTCAAATGTTATCTCGTGGTTGAGTGTTACCACCTGACCGCGCATGAAAAGATTTTTGATAACAGTTGACGGTGTTACTTTCATTATATCTGAAAGTTCTTTGATAGTCATCTTTTCAGGAAGTGTAATAGTACGGATTCCATCTTCCGGCTCCTGTGGCTTTGCTATAGGTTCAGGCTTGATGAAAGCACCCTTACGATTTGGATCCTTTTTCTTCTTTCTGCCCTGCGTAAACATCTCTTCATCATCCATATCTCTGTCACGCTCTCTGCCATGTCTTTGTTTTGCACTTCTTGAATCCTTGTTTGCTCTCTGCTGTCTTGACTGCTTAACCTCAGATTTCATCGAATCCATAGGCATTGCAGGACCTCTTGAAAATCCGCCGCCGTTTCCGTTTCTATTTCTGTTGTCTCTGTTTCCACCGTTTCTGTTGTCACGATTTCCATTTCTGTTGTCTCTGTTTCCACCGTTTCTGTTGTCGCGGTTTCCGTTTCTGTTATCTCTGTTTCCACCGTTTCTGTTGTCGCGGTCATCCCTGTTTCCACCGTTTCTGTTGTCACGGTCATCCCTGTTTCCACCGTTTCTGTTATCACGGTCATCTCTGTTTCCACCGTTTCTGTTATCACGATTTCCGTTATTTCTGTTTTCTTTGTTGTCTCTCTTTGTTTCTTTCTTAGTTTCCTGAGACTTTATTTCCTTTTCTGTTTCTGCTTCTTTCTTAGTTATATCTTTCTTTTCTTCAGCTTTCACAGTTTCCTCTTTTCCCTTTTTCTCTGTTTCCTTTGTCTCTTTTTCCGGCTTTGTCTCCTCAGCTTTTTCAATCTTCTTTTCAGTTTCAACAGCCGTCTTTTCTTTTACTTCTTCCTTTTCTGCCTTAGCTTCTTTTACTTCCTCTTTGGCCTCAGCTTTTTTTACCTCTTTAGTCTCTTTCTCAGGCTCAGCTTTCTTTGCTGCTTTTGTTTCTTCCTTAACAGCCTTAGTCTCATCAGCTTTTTTTGAAGTTTCTGCTTTTGCTTCAGCTTTCTTTGGCTGTTCTTTTTTCTTTGCACTTTCTTTCTTTTTAGAATCTGATAAATGCTCTTTTGCGTGTTTTATCAAAAATCCTATAGCATCATCCTCTATAACACTCTGAGAGCCTTTAACCTCAAATCCGTTTTCCTGCAATAATGTAACAACATCTTTATTCTGTAAATTCGGAAACTGTCGCTGCATACTGCTGACAATTTCGTATATCTTCATTTTAGTCATATATTACCAAAACCTCCTAGTCTATATCCATTTTTTTCATAATTGCCTGTGCCAGACCACTATCAGTCACCGCCAGAGATGCCCGAAATGTTTTACCTGTTGCCTTTCCGAGTTCATCTTTCGTCCAACATTCTTTAATCGGCACATGATAAAACTCACACATATTTCTGAATTTTTTTTTGGTATTGTCAGATGCCTCCGCTGATACTATAACCAAAGATGCCATGCCTGACTTAACGGCATTTTCAGTCATAAATTCACCGCTTGCAATCTTTCCTGCTTTTGTCGCAAGACCTATCATACCAAGAGCCTTATCAACTTTCACCTTTAATCATCTCCTTTTCAAGTTCCTGATATATGTCCTTTGGAATCGGTGTCTTTAATGAGCGTTCTAAGGATTTTTTCTTAACCGCCTGCTTTAAACATTCAGTTGAATTACATATATATGCACCCCTGCCATTTTTCTTTCCGGTAAAATCAACTGTTATCTCACCCTCCGGTGTTTTTATAACTCTAATAAGTTCTTTTTTGTCTTTTTTGTCGCCACAGCCTATACACTGGCGTGTTGGCGTTTTCTTTCCGGCTAATGTATTACCCTTACCCAATTCTGACACCTCCTAAGTGTAACAATTATTCACATTTTATGTCTATCTTGTAACCTGTAAGTTTTGCTGCAAGTCTTGCATTCTGTCCCTCTTTGCCTATGGCAAGTGATAACTGATCCTGTGGAACAACGACGCTTGCAGTCTTTTCTTCCTCGTCTACATCAACAGATATGACCTTTGAAGGACTGAGTGCATTTTCTATAAGCACTGCCGGAGAATCACTCCAGTTGATAATATCTATCTTCTCACCACGAAGCTCCTCGACGATAGCATTAACTCTGCTTCCGTTTATACCTACACACGCTCCTATGGCATCTACATTAGGGTTGTCTGTTGAGACAGCCATCTTTGTACGCGAACCTGCTTCTCTTGCGATACTTCTTATCTCGACTGTTCCATCCTGTATCTCTGTTACTTCTTCTTCAAAAAGTCTCTTTACAAACTCAGGATGTGAACGCGAAACCGTAATCCTAGGCCCCTTTGTCGTATCCTTAACTTCAACGACATAAAGCTTGATATGTTCTGTCGGTTTGAAATGCTCGCCCTTGACCTGCTCACTCTCCATAAGGATGGCATCTACTTTTCCAAGATTTACACATATATTTTTTCCACTGTATCTCTGAACGATACCTGTGATAACCTCCCTCTCTTTTTCAAGATACTGAACATAGAGTACCTTTCTTTCTTCTTCCCTTATCTTCTGAACAACAACCTGCTTTGCTTTCTGTGCTGCAATTCTTCCGAAATTTTTAGGTGTGACCTCAACTTCAACGGTATCACCTATTTCAGTCTTGTCATGGACTAAGATTGCTTCCGTGATACCCATCTGTGTAGCTTCATCTTCAAGATCATCATCATCGACAACTTCTTTTATGGCAAATACCTTTACCTCACCCGTCTCTCTGTTGACATTTACCCTGATATTCTCTGATTTGCCAAACTGGTTTTTACAGGCAGCGAGAAGCGAATTTTCTATTGCTTCGAGAATAACTTCTTTACTTATCTGTTTTTCCTTTTCAATTATATCTAATGCCTCGATCAATTCAGACTTATCTGATTTTGTAGTTTTTTTAGCAGCCATTTTTGCCTCCTTATTCTTTATCATTTTAAAAATCTATTGTCAGTTTTACAGTTGAAATATCTTTTCTGTTTATAACATATTCGTTTGCAAAATCTGTTTCAAGAGTTATCGTGTCCTTGTCAAACTCTTTGAGCATACCTGTTATCTGCTTAACAGACATCTCTTTGCCGTTTCTTGGATTTGGAATCTTAACTGCTTTATAAAATTTCACATCCACATCTTCACCGATGCTTCTCTTAAAATCTTTTTCTTTCTTAAGCTGTCTTCCAAGTCCCGGTGAACTCACCTCAAGTATATATGCATCCGGAATGAAATCCTGTTCATCCATAATATCACTCCATGCACGGTTTACAAGTTCACAATCATCAAGCGTTATACCGCCCTCTTTGTCAACATAAGCACGCAGATACCAGTTTCCTGCCTCTTTTACATACTCTACATCGACCAGTTCAAAATTATTCTCTGTCATGATAGGTTCGAGAATTTTCTCTGTCCGTGTTTCATATTCTTCGCGTTTTGTCAAGCACATAACCTCTTTTCCACAAAATTAAAGAGTGGACTTGGCAGCCCACTCTAAGTATAATTACTTATTAACAATAAGATTTTATCACAAATTTCCATAATATGCAAGTGCTTTTTGGTCGATTTGCCTATATTTCTGGTATTTTTACATCAAAATGATATATTTTCTATATTTTAATCAAAGGACTGACTCCCATTTCTCAGATTTAAACAGCATAGCATTATCTCATACTTTGACATTTATTCCGACTGATATTCCTGCTGAAATAACAATCCTCGTCTCAAAACCATTCTTGAACAAATTATCTTCCGCTGCCCTTGCATCAGCATACTTTTCATATCTGCCGTGGCATACACTGTAAAGTCGGCCGCTCTTTTCAACAAAACAGTCAAAGCCGAGTTTCTGGACATTTTTTGCAAGTTTGTCGGCATTTTCATAATGTCTGAACAGCCCCATCTGTACCGAAAACCTCTCAGAAACGCTGCTTAAATCAGCAGCAGTTCCACTATCTGCTCTATCTTTTTCAGCTTTGAACCCGACAGCAGTTTCGTCTTTTACAGCAGTTTTATTTCTATTCAGAGCGATTGCCGTTTTGCTCTCTGACATCATTGAAACTCCCGTTCCTGCTGCCCCCGACACCGTTCTTACGATGGCATCCGCTATTCCTCCTGCTATCTCATCGTTTTTTTCATCAAACAGCCTGTTATCCGCATCAGTATTTATAAATCCCGTTTCAATAAGCACCGCAGGCATCCTTGTTCCTCTGAGTACCGCAAGATTTGGTCTTTCGATTATACCAAGATCTTTAAATCCCACATTTACAAGTTCTTTATTTATATTTTGTGCCATAACAAGCGGTATTCCCTCTGCTGAATACACAAGCGTCTGAATGCCTGAATATGTATCAGGCATCGGGCTTGAATTTCTGTGAAATGATACAAAATAGTCGGCATCACTCCTGTTTGCGATACCTGCTTTCTGGTTTGGACTCTGGTAAATATCTTCCGTTCTCGTATAAATAACATTCACACCTCTGTCCTCAAGTTCCTGACCAACCTTGAGCGTCAGACTAAGATTGTCATCTTTTTCTTTTCTTCCGTTAAACATCGCTCCATTGTCAAAACCTCCGTGACCGGCATCAAGCATTACTGTAGCCAATTTTTCCACCTCAAAAACTTTTTGTATCTATTATATTCATGTATGGGTGATAATTGATAAAATTATTTTTTAATATTCAAAATTTAAGGCAATAAACTTGACAAGAGCAGGAGAATACCTTCTCCCGCTCTTAATTTGCAAATTTTTTAATTCAATTTTTTCTTTTAAGCCATACTTTTTTGCATACTTTAAAATCTTAGTTTGCACTTTAATTTTTCTTAAATTCAAGGAGCTCAAGCCCCTCATTATCCTCTAATACCATTCTTATCATCCACTCATTTACAAATAGTAATAAAGGATTTCCTTTCATGTCTTTTACGGCTTTAACATTGTTCATCCGCTTAAGTTTTGTCACATCTGTTGACGGGTCACCTACCCATCTGATGTATTCATAAGGAAGTGCTTCAAGGCGTATCTCACATCCGTATTCATTTTCAAGACGGTATTTAAGCACATCAAACTGAAGCACACCTACAACACCTACGATTATCTCTGACATTCCCGCCGAAAACTCTTGGAAAATCTGTATCGCACCCTCCTGTGCTATCTGGGTTATACCTTTTACAAACTGCTTACGCTTCATGGAATTAAGCTGTATAACCCTGCAGAAATGCTCCGGTGCAAATGTAGGTATTCCTTCATATTCATACTTATGTCCAGGCATCGTTATCGTATCACCGATAGAGAATATACCAGGGTCGAATACACCGATAACATCACCGGCATACGCTTCCTGTATGACCTGTCTGTCCTGTGCCATTATCTGCTGCGGCTGTGAAAGTTTGAGTTTTCTTCCACTCTGGACATGATAAACATCTTTATCTGCGTTGAACTTGCCTGAGCAGATACGCATAAATGCTATTCTGTCTCTGTGTGCCTTGTTCATATTTGCCTGTATCTTAAATACAAACGCTGAAAACGGCTCCGATACCGGGTCGATAAGCCCCTCATCTGACATTCGCGGAAGTGGTGATGATGTCATTTCGAGGAAATATTTAAGGAAAATTTCTATACCAAAAGTATTTAATGCAGAACCGAAAAATACAGGTGAGAGTTCTCCCTTGCTTACTTTCTCCATATCAAGCTCATCACTTGCACCGTCAAGAAGTTCAATCTCATCAACAAGCTGGTCATAGAGATTGTCCGGAACAATCTTTCGTAACTCGGGGTCGTCAATCGTATAATCTGTTTCTGCCGCTGATTTTGCACCGCCTGTTGAAACAGCTTCAAAAGTCCTGACTGTCTTTGCTTTTCTGTCAAATATTCCTTTAAACTCCTTACCTGAACCGATAGGCCAGTTTATTGGGCAGGTTCTTATTCCGAGAACGGTTTCTATATCATCGAGAAGTTCAAACGAATCTTTTGCGTCTCTGTCCATCTTGTTTATAAATGTAAAGATAGGGATATGACGCATAACACATACCTTGAAAAGTTTTATCGTCTGTGCCTCAACACCCTTTGATGCATCAATAACCATCACGGCTGAATCTGCCGCCATAAGCGTTCTGTAAGTATCCTCCGAGAAATCCTGGTGTCCCGGTGTATCAAGGATATTTATGCAAAATCCATCATAATTAAACTGCATAACTGAAGAAGTAACAGAGATACCACGCTCTTTCTCAATCTCCATCCAGTCCGATACGGCATATTTTGAATTTGCTTTTCCCTTAACCGAGCCTGCCGTATTTATGGCTCCTCCATAAAGAAGAAACTTCTCAGTAAGAGTTGTTTTACCTGCATCAGGATGAGAAATAATCGCAAAAGTTCGTCTTTTCTCAATTTCTGATTTTATATTATCAGCCATCATAACCTCTTTTCCACAAAAAATTACAGCTCACATATTTTATGTGTGAACCGTAATTTTTAATCATTTTTTATTTATCTGCTCTCTATAAGATGAACGCTCTTGCGTTCATCATTCATAATCAAGCTTATATCTTTACATTGAAGTTTCGCTAGAAACTTCTAAGATGAACGCTTTTGCGTTCATCATTTCATCTGTTTTATATAAGCTTCATAACCTATCTTGCCAAGTTTCTCGTCTTTTGCAACTACCTGGTCTTTAAGTTCTTCCTTATAATTTGCAAGTTTCTCTCTAAGCTCCTTATCAGAGATAGAAAGCATCTTTGCTGCAAGAATAGCTGCATTTGCTGCTCCGTTTATAGCCACTGTCGCAACAGGTATTCCTGAAGGCATCTGTACAATCGAATAAAGCGAGTCAACTCCGCCAAGTGACTTCGTATGGATAGGAACTCCTATTACCGGAAGCGGGAACATTGCTGCACACATACCGGGAAGATGAGCTGCTCCACCTGCACCTGCTATGATAACCTCAATGCCTTTGCTCTCTGCACTCTTTGCATACTCGACAAACACATCCGGTTCTCTGTGTGCTGATATTACTTTCATCTCATAGTCAATACCAAACTTTTCAAGCATCGCTGCTGCCTTTGACATAACCGGTAAATCTGAATCGCTTCCCATTAAGATACTTACTTTAGCCATTTTGTATTTCCTCCATTGTTTAAAATATTATAATGTTGGGGGCAAAAGGTGCTCTGCCCTTAACTGATGCCACAAATTGCTCCATTGCTAAACAACTTGAGCAATCCTGTATATTTACAATCAAATCTGATTTCTGTCTGCTTCAAAGCAGAAACTCTGACAAAATATAATTACTTAAATCAATTCCTTTATCTGTCAGATAAATTCTATCACTATTATCATTTTCAGACAATAGGTTATTTTTTATAAATTTATCTATCACATCACCGTAAATTTCATCAATACTGTAATTAAACCTGTTCTTAAACTCAGTTTTTGACACACCGATGCACTTTCTAAGACCGACAAACATAAATTCTTCCATCTTTGCTTTTTCTGTCAGCTTCTCATAACTTTCAACTTTACTTTTTATTTCCGTATCAAAATCACAGCCAACCGTGGAAGTTTTCATCCTGTTTTTTCCATTTTCTTTATCTGAAACTATCGCATCACAAGAAAATGTATTCAATTCGTTTACTTTATCAGAACACATAACATCCTGATATTTCTTCATTTCTGAGAAGTTTGAAAATCTCGCTCCCTCAAAATATGATGAGGCGCCAAGCCCTATACCGATATAATCGTCAAGATTCCAATAGACGAGATTATGCTTACATTCCCTGTCTTTTTTGCAATAATTTGATATTTCATATCGGTGGTACCCGTTTTCTTCAAGGAATTTTTTTGTATAAGAATACATCTGCCTGTCTGTATCTTCATCAGCAATATCAAGAAGTCCATCCTCGTGCATCTTATAAAAGACCGTTCCCGGCTCGATTATAAGACTGTACGAAGAAATATGTTCCGGCTTCAATGCCACAACACGCTCAAGAGTTTTTCTGTAACTCTCGAAACTCTGCTTAGGAATGTCACTCATTAAATCTATATTTATATTGTCGAAATCAGCACCCCTGAGCAGATGATAACTCTCAAGAAATTCCTCGTAGGTATGAATTCTCCCAAGAAGTTTAAGTTCCTTGTCAACTGTGCTCTGAAGTCCGAGACTCACTCTGTTCACACCAATCTTTTTGATTGCATTTATCTTTTCATTGTCGAGAGTTCCCGGATTTGCTTCTATCGTAAACTCTGCATTATCGTCAATATCAAACTGCTTTATAATATCTCCAAGCCGTTCAAGTTCCGATGCCGAAAGGCAGGTTGGCGTACCGCCGCCGACAAAAACAGTCTTAATCCTGTATCTGCCTGAAAGTTTATTTTTCCAAAAAATACTCTCCCTGTAAATGGCATCAAGGTATTTTCTTTTCGTATCATCATCAGAACTAAACGAAAGAAAATCACAGTAATTACATTTTTTCACGCAAAACGGGATATGGACATATAACGCAATATCTTTTTGCATTTACAAATACCTACCCTTTTATCTTAGTTTTAGATACGATGTTTTACTCCTCATCAAGTTTCAATACACTCATAAATGCCTGCTGTGGGATTTCTACATTTCCAAACTGGCGCATCCTCTTTTTACCTTCTTTCTGTTTTTCAAGAAGTTTTCTCTTTCTGGAAATATCACCACCGTAACATTTTGCAAGTACATCTTTTCTCATTGCCCTTACTGTCTCTCTTGCTATTACTTTTCCTCCGACTGCCGCCTGAATAGGTATTTCAAAAAGCTGTCTCGGTATCTCATTTTTAAGTTTCTCACACATCTTTCTTCCACGCTCGTATGCCGTGTCTGCATGAAGTATAAATGAAAGTGCGTCTATTTCTTCTTTATTTATAAGAATATCAAGTTTTACAAGTTTTGACGGAACATATCCATTCATCTCATAATCAAGCGAAGCATATCCTCTTGAACGGGATTTGAGTGCATCAAAGAAATCGTAAATAATCTCATTGAGCGGCAAGTCATATTTAAGAAGTGCTCTCGACTCCTCCATGTATTCCATTCCAATATAAACTCCTCGTCTTTCCTGACAAAGTGTCATTATCGCACCTACAAACTCCTTAGTAACCATTATCTCGGCTGAAACCATAGGTTCTTCCATATGCTCTATTTCTGACGGGTCAGGAAGATTTGACGGATTTGTAACCTCTATCATTTCACCGTTTGTCTTGTAAACATGATAGATAACACCAGGTGCTGTCGTTACAAGGTCAAGATTGTACTCTCTCTCTAATCTCTCCTGAATTATCTCAAGATGCAAAAGACCAAGAAATCCGCATCTGAAACCAAAACCAAGTGCAATGGATGTCTCAGCTTCAAACTGTAGTGCCGCATCATTTAATTGAAGTTTTTCAAGTGCATCCCTAAGGTCAGGATATTTCGCACCATCAGCCGGATAAAGTCCGCAATAGACCATCGGCTGGACTTTTTTATATCCCGGAAGTGCCTCGTCACAAGGATTTTCTTCAAGCGTGACCGTGTCACCTACTCTTGTATCACTTACATTTTTAAGACTTGCCGTGATATAGCCTACCATACCTGCCGAAAGCTCATCAGACGGAATAAACTGACCCGCTCCAAAAATACCGACCTCGACAACATCTGCTTTTGCCCCTGTTGCCATCATTTTTATCTCGTCACCCTTTTTGACACAGCCGTCAAATATACGGCAGAATATGATAACACCCTTATAAGCATCATATAATGAGTCAAAAATAAGTGCCTTAAGCGGCTTGTCTACATCTCCTGACGGTGCAGGAATCTTCTTAACTATCTGCTCTAAAACTTCATCTATGTTTGTTCCCATCTTTGCGGAGATAAGAGGTGCATCCTCGGCATCAAGACCGATAACATCCTCTATCTCACTCTTAACTCTCTCAGGCTCGGCACTAGGCAGATCTATCTTATTTATGACAGGCATTATCTCTAGGTCATGGTCAAGTGCAAGATAGCAGTTTGCAAGTGTCTGTGCCTCTATACCCTGTGCCGCATCAACAATAAGTATGGCACCCTCGCAGGCAGCAAGGCTTCTTGAAACCTCATAGTTAAAATCCACATGACCTGGTGTGTCAATAAGATTAAATATATATTCCTCACCGTCTTTTGCCTTATATACGATACGCACTGTCTGTGCCTTTATCGTGATACCACGCTCTCTCTCAAGCTCCATATTGTCAAGAACCTGTGCCTGCATCTCCCTGCTCGTAAGGAGTCCCGTCTTTTCAATGATACGGTCTGCAAGCGTAGATTTACCGTGGTCTATATGTGCTACGATACAAAAATTTCTGATATTGGACTGTTTAATTCTCTCCATTGTATTCCTCCGCTGTTTTTTTCCATTGTTTTTTATTGTATCACATACGACGGTTATCAGTCAAAACATTTAGGTTTCCGTAACAGTTCAGCCATAAAAAGATAAGCCTGTTACTACCTGCCGTCTATCAGCACCTGTTACAGTTTAAAAAACATAAACTGTAACAGATTTTGGCAATGCTTCGCATCCTGAATTGCCAAAATCCTTACACGATACTTTCTTCTTACGATATTTTCGGTTCCGAAAATATCTACCGTCCGTCTATCAGCACCTCTTTACCTCTAAACGCAAAACCGTAATGATGAATATTTTCTTCTTTCACTCCTCTTTTAACAAGCTCTGCATTATAGTTTTTTTCTTCTATCTGCTTTAATGCTGCTGCGACTGTTTCTTCAAGTGAGTTTTCTTTTCTAGGATTTATCACTTTAAATTCTATTACGATGCCCGGCAGTTTTTCATTTGTTTTGTCTATTGGTTCAAGCATTATGTCATATCGACCGTAACCGCTTTCACGGTTTGAGGTAATGATGTAGTTTTCTGTCTGGTCTACTATAAGACCAAGTACAAAGCCATGGAAAAAGTTTTCCGGTGCTTTCCTTTCTGAATTATGTTTTCCTGAGTCAAATGAACTAAATGTATTCAATGCTACAT
>ERZ773158.924-NODE-924-length-30798-cov-6.936994_pt1 | contig 30798 bp, 23 predicted proteins | sample MGYA00511918_ERZ773158 | MGnify/ENA primary metagenome ERZ773158 (study PRJEB29015, sample SAMEA2737876) | human gut metagenome | biome: human gut; feature: human-associated habitat; material: faeces | place: China | collected 2012 ...
ACGGATTTGCCGCAGACGGCGAGAATACATGGTACGTCGTAAACGGCAGGGTAGCAACAGAATACTCCGGCACGGTAGACGGTAAGGAAGTCAGAAACGGTCAGGTCATTGATACGGTTGTGATTCAGATAGCGCATCATGGCAGAACACCGGAACTGGCGAATACAACAGGGAATATTACAGTTCAGCCGGACTGGACAGGTGCAGTTGAATATATCGAATATGTTACAGTTCAAATTGATAAGGACGGAAACATAATAGAACCTGTATATGCAGAAAATCATTGGTATCCCGATGATTATAATAAAACTGATGATGATTATGTAGTTAATTCAATAGTTGTTGAAGATGGAAAATTTTTCTGTGTGAAAGACGAACCAAATATCAATAAGTTTTGCGCACAGGATTTACGACCATATATTCACAATGGAGTGGTTGATGTTTATTTAAACTGGTTCAGATATGTAGGATAACAATAATACAATTAAATATAAGATATATGAGATACCGCTTGTGATTTTATGCAGGCGGTATTTTATTTTATCTGTTCTAAAGTTTTTGTCTAGTATATTGATAATGTAACTATTAATCAGGTTTATTTGTAACTTATTTACAACAGATTCTATTTAAAAAGGAGGAATAAAGTATGCGATTTATAAAAAAGCATAAGAAACTTTTTACAGCGCTTACGGCAGTGTTACTTATTGCAGTAAGCTTAGGAACATATGTCAGTCAGACATGGGCGGCTTATGACACGTGGAACAGTCTTGCGTATCTGGAATTTAGAACAGGGCTGGGAGAAGGACAACATTCAATGACTGATGCCGGTACCTATGGAGATAATTATACAAATGATGTCGGGGAGATATACTCTGACAGAAGCCATTTTTTTGACGATATAAAAATGGACGCTTCATCAAGAGTTACCTATGGAAGAAAGGTAAGGGTTGATTCCGGTCAGCGGCTTACGATTGTAGCTGCAAAAGAAGATACCGCAGATACAGGCGGCTCAACTGAAGATGCCGGATTGCAGTTTTACTGGTCAGTGGGTGAGTACGATGAAAATGGCAGTATTGTATTTGACGGTGGCTGGCGTAGCTCAAGCGGCACATGGACGGTCGGAGTCACGGAAAATGGTGATACAGGATATGGTAAGAGTGGATATCCAAATGGCGAAGATATAAGTACCAGACAGAATAAGATAAGATATGTTGTGCCAATTTTTAGGTGGAATAATGGCGATGAAACAGTAGGAAGCGGCAGTGATTTAACATTGCGTCCATCGCAGATTGCAAGTAAGTTTTATGTTTTCACTATGATAACAGACCCATTCACCTACACCTTTAACCTAAACGGCGGACAGGTAAATGGTTCAGACAATGCAATTACCATGCAGCGCCTTGGTATTGAGAGCGTATCCGTACCGCAGACACCGACAAGAAACGGTTATGTCTTTACCGGCTGGAAGATTACATCAACAGGCGGCAAGCAGGCAGGAAAGGTTTATGATGCCGGACAGCTCGCAGAAATGTTCACTGATGGAAAATACTGGTCATCCCTGTTTGCGGATGCCACCTTTGAAGCCCAGTGGGTACAGGCAGACTGCTTTGTAAGCTACATGGGAAACGGAGCTGACAATATGTCTGATTTTTACCGTTCCTATAATGCGGCATATGACGGAAACACTGCGGAAAACTTCTTATTTAAGAGAACAGGTTACACATCGGTATCCGGAAGCACATGGGAAATAAAAGACCAGTTCTTAAATCTTACCGGCGGCTGTGACGGCGGCGGTACGCTTCCGTCTTCCGGTACGCTTACCAGTATCCGTACAAAATGCGGCGGCAGGTATCAGTGTGTTGACATCAGCGCGGCAAGCTATGCGGACGGCGCAAATGCACAGATATGGGACTGTGTAAACGGCAATGCACAGATGTATGCCTTTGTGTTTACGGGCTTTGAAGACGGACTGCCGTACTGGGTCATCCGGAACAATGCAACGGGAAAGGTACTGGATGCCGCCATTGGCACAGGCATAGATGGCGGAAATAACGGTGCAAACATCCAGCAGTGGGCATACCACGGCGGTGACAACCAAAAGTGGACGCTTCAGATGGCGGGGGACGGATACTTCTATATCCGCTCAAAGCTTGACCCAAACCTTGTGTTAGATCTTCTCTACGGAAGCACGGACAACGGCACAAACCTCCAGCTGTGTAACTACTACGGTGGCGACAACCAGCAGTGGTACCTGTGGGATAACACCATTAACTTATCTGTGGACTGGGAAAACAATAATTATAAGGTGGCTTATAATGCAGACGGCGGCACGCTTCTTGATGAAAACGGCAATGCCACAACAGATACGGTAAGAACATACGAATATGACAGAACCTATGATTTCCTGAAAGCCAAAAGAGCCTACACCGTAAGCTATGAAACCAACGGCGGCACGGCAGCAATTAACAGTTCAAACACCGATGCGCCGGGAACATTTAACGGCTGGAATGAACAGCTTACCGAACAGACAAGCCACGGTGAGGTGCAGGGTTCATATGACTGGACGATCGGGACATTAAACTGGGCGGCATATTACAACGGCAATCCCGACATTTTAAATGCCGCGGGAAATGTCTATGATACCATCCGTGCAATCATGCACTACAGGGCATTCGGCATATCGGAAAACAGACAGTTTACCGGTGCTTCCTACTGGCTGCCGTCCGTGAGGTTTAAAAACCTTACCGCAGACGGCGGAACGGTAAACGTAAAAGCGGACTATACAAACGGCAGCGTAACACTTCCGGATGCAGATAAAGACAGTGAAGAAAAAGACGGCAGTATCGTATACTATGTATTTGAAGGCTGGTATCTGGATGCCGCTCTTACAAATCGTGTCGGCGGTGCAGGCGATACATATACACCGGCAGGAAATACAACGCTGTATGCAAACTTTACGGAATCAAGCTCACCGAATAACTATGTCGTAAGTATAGAGCATTACTTAATGAATACAGACGGCACGTATCCGGACACACCGCATGAAACTACATCGAATGAATATAAGTCCGGGTATCAGTTGAATGTGGTTGATATTGTGAATGAATATGACGGATACCAGTGTGATTCTGAAAAGACACAAACTGTAAACGGACAGTTTCCGGTAACAGTGACACAGAATATTACGTTAAAGATATATTATGAACGTAACAAGTACACAGTAACTTATGATGTGGCTGAAAATAACGGTAACTGGTCTGACAACAGTACAAAGCCGGTTACAAGGGATTACTACTGGGGACAGGACGTTGACCTTACGCTTACAGCACAGAAAGCCGATTACGATTTTTTAGGATGGAATACAGACAGTTCCGCAACAGAAGCGATTAAGAGCCTTGTAATGCCACAGGAAGACGTTACATTGTATGCTCTGTACAGTGGAGATTTAACAGCAAAATTTGTAGACAGTTTCGGAGTAAGAGAGATAACCGGTACACGTTATAATAATACGAAAGATGTTATTATTACAGTTCCTGATATAAGGGACTATGATTGGAGCAATGTGACATCGACAAACACTATCGGTTGGAACAGTAATACGGATATTAATGCAGTAGAAGCAAAAGTAAATGAAATAACAACAGATACAATTACAATAAGTAGCAACGTAACGTATTATGCAGTCTATTCCGCAAATGTAATGCTTGAGTACGACCTTAACGGCGCTGATGAGAGCCAGCAGCCAGCACCGGTAACGGTAACAGCATATACCAATGCCTATAATCTTACCGCCGTATGCGGAGAAAAAGTGACACTTGCACAGGCGGTAAAGCATACGTTAGAAGCGCAGGAGGGATACATAGATTCTTACGTGCAGACAGCGTGGGTAGAAAATTCGTTAGACGGAAAGCAGTATGCAACCGGCAGTGAATACAATCTTACACAGAACACAGTAATGTATGCGCTTTGGGACGGTGAGATAAAGCCGATTACATACACGATTCACTTTGACGGTAATGGTTCAACTGCCGGAGAAATGCAGGATATTAATGTGAAGTATGATGAACAGGTAACACTCCCGGACAATGATTTTGCACGGACGACTGATTGGGGCGACAGTACATTTATGGGTTGGAATCGGACAGCCGATACCAAAACAATAGAATTTTCCAATCAGGATATTGTAAGTAATCTGTCTTCTACAGACGGTGATGTAGTTATCCTGTATGCAATCTGGGATGACTGCCCGGAAATTACGGCAAAGGACAGATACTTTACATTAAAGGAAGCGCAGGAGGGCAGAATAACAGTTGAGGAGCTGCTTACTACAGCAACGGCAAATGACTTGGAAGACGGAGATATTACAGATAAACTTACAATTCCTAATACTAATGATGAGGAATGGAAAAAGTTTACCGCGGCAGGCAGTGCAACAATAACCTATAAGGTTACTGACAGCGTTGGCAATACAAGCAGAAAGACCGTAACCGTCTATATTGCAGATACAACACCGGATATAAAATACGAAAGCAGTGTGCGTTCTGCAAAGTATGGATATGTGCGATTTATCAGTGAGAAGTATTATAAGAACTCTCCTGAAGACGGCGGAGTGGTTGAAAACTCTGTGTGGAAGCTTCCGGAGTATGCCGCAGTGCTTGAAAGTGCAATGGAAAACAGACGCAGCATGACCTATCAAACAGGAACAATGAACATATTCGGTGGTCTTATACAGTATGATTATACAGTTCCGGGCAGCATAAGCTGTGACCATGTAAGCCAGCTGTGGAAGTTTACGAGGGAAGACAGAAATGAGATAAAGGATTATGTAAGAGAGCATGGTCTGGGAAAATATAAAGAACAGGATGCATTAAACGGATTCATGACTGAGTTTGGATATTGCAGACAACAGTAATTTTAAAATGGTTTAAGACGGTATTGTGATGGCAGTACCGTCTTTTTTTGTGACGAAGTTCGTCACAAAAGTATAAAATATTAAAAATTTTAAAATACTTCTTTACAAATACACCTATTAGGTGTATTATAATTACAAGGGAAACATCAATTGCTTCAGGAGAAAGAGAGGTATTGGAATATGAAAAGATTATTTAAAGGACTTTTAAGACTTTTATCGTATGTATTAACAATAGTTGCATGTTGTGCAGTGTATCTGTTATTCTGTATTGTAAGTTACACCTGCATGATGGGGGTTCTTATTGCAATAGGAGTCGTTATCGGCACAGTGTATGTAGTAAGCTGAAAATGACACCAAATGGAACTGGATAAGTTATTTTCAATAATTTAAGCTATAGATAGACTATTATATAAAGGAGATTATCTATGGCAGATTATGAAGAAATAAGAAAGCTGTATGCGAAAACACTTAGTGAAGTAACAGCAAATGCAGCAGACTGGACGTCTTTTTTAAAGACGGCGGCACGGATTAGTCCATACAGTTTTGTAGAACAGATATTAATTTACGCACAAAGACCAAAAGCAACGGCATGTGCGGATTATAACCTGTGGCATACACGGATGCGCAGGCAGGTGAAGCGCGGAACAAAAGGAATTGCAGTGCCGGATGGCAGAGGAAAATTAAAATATCTGTTTGATGTGTCGGATACTGTAGAACTTCCCGGAGCTTTTTCACCGCAGCTGTGGGAAATGAAACCGGAATTTTCAACACAGATAGCAAAAAAGCTTGCACAGAAATATAAGCTGTACGGCAGTGCTGATACAATCCGTGAAGTGATATTTGATATAAGCACAAAACAGGCAAATCTGATGTGGGGAAAATACGGGCAGAGTATTATAAACAATAATGCAAGAACAGCTGACCAGACAGTTTCTGAAATGACACTTGAGAATACATATTGTAATTTCGTGTCGGAATCATTGAAATATGCAGCTTTAAGCCGCTGTGAACCGGATGGTGATTATGATTTTTCACTTGATGATATGTATTTTGAATTAATAGACCGGTATCAGATGGTTTCTTATATTGGCAGTGGAATACAGGAAACAATGAAACAGCTTTTTAATGATATTAAAAATGAGGTTAAAGTGCTTGAGGAAGCACAGGAAAGGAGTAAAGATGGGCTTTTATGGACGGAGAAAGAAAGAATTTCTGGAGGAATGGCACCCGGAAGTGTTGGAGGAATTCGAGAAGAACGGGACGTTAGAGAAGTATCTGGCATCTATAGACCAGACAGCGGAAGCAATGAGGGAAAGACTGATAGAGCAGATAACAGCGAGGGACAAAGACGAAATCCCGGACAAGGAACTGGAACCGCTGAAATGGGCGCGAATAATGCAGGGGATAGCGATGGAAGCCGATTCAATCGTGATGAGGGAACTGATTCTGACCCTGTAAATAATCAAAATGAAGAACAGAAAGCAGAGGAAAAAGATGTAAAGTCTTTAACCTCTGCTTTTTTAGTGCCGTATGTTGTGTGTGAGTGGAGTGAAAGTGCTGCTTTTGAAGATGGAAAAAAATACACGATTGAAGAATTTGACCGCCTGTTAAAACAGGCAGATGACGAACATCTTGCAGGACAGCACGCAATGATTGAAAAATACGGTTCTGAGCAGGCATGGTATGACACAAATGTAAAAGAGGATTACCGGTATTTTGGATATGACAAGGTTAAATTTAACATCGTCATGCCGGACGGAGAGCAGCATACAGAGCGTTATGATGTCGGTGACGGATATGGTGGTCTGATAGATTTCCTGCAGTCATTCCAATCGTATGAAAAACTTGCAGAAGAACTTGAAAAGTATATTAAAAATCCTGAAGGAAACGTGACGAACTTCGTCACACCGCCGGAAGATGATGTAAAAGATTCTGCTGTAAAGGATTCTGTTACACAGAAAGAGAAAAATGTGACGAACTTCGTCACAAACCCATCGGAGGATGCAGAAAAATTAAACCCGGTACAGATGTCATTTGCCGATATGTTTGAGCCGGAACGTACCATAACAACTGAACAGCTGCAGGCTGAGAAACAGGAATCCGGCACACCGGGCATGAGCAATGCAAGAAAGCGTTTCTTAGGCAATGTAAAAGCAATACAGGTGTTGAAAGCATTGGAGAGCAGTAATGCGGAAGCAACTGACATACAAAAAGAAGTTCTTAACGGATATTCCGGCTGGGGAGGATTGTCACAGCCGTTCGATGAGAACAGGGCAGGCTGGAGAGTGGAATATACAACACTTAAAGAGCTGCTTACACCGCAGGAATATGAAGCGGCAAGAGCTTCTGTGTTAAATGCACATTATACAGACGATGGTATTATCCGCTCGATATACCATGTACTTGGAAAGGCAGGATTTAAACAGGGAAATATTTTAGAGCCTTCCATGGGTATCGGCAAATTCTTTGGCAGTATGCCGGAAGAAATGAAAAACAACAGCAGCCTGTATGGTGTGGAGCTTGATAGCATATCCGGTCGTATTGCACAGAAATTATATCCTGAAGCACTGATTAAAGTCGGCGGTTTTGAAACCACAGACCGACCGGAAGCCTTTGATGTGGTTGTTGGAAATGTGCCGTTTGGGGACTATAAGGTAAATGATAGAAAGTTTAATAAATTAAATTTTTCAATTCATAACTACTTTTTTGCAAAAGCACTTGACCAGACCAAACCGGGAGGTGTCGTAGCGTTTATCACAAGCCGGTTTACAATGGATTCAAAGTCGATTGCGGCAAGAAAATATATCTCGCAGCGTGCCGAACTGCTTGGCGCTGTAAGACTTCCGGAAAGTGCATTTAAGCAGACTGCAGATACACAGGTTGTTTCGGATATTATATTCTTAAAAAAACGCAGCCAGCCACAGACAGAAGTTGATGACTGGGTATATACAGATGTATTAAATCAGTCCGGTGAAGAATATATAATGAACAGTTATTTTGTAGAACACCCGGACATGATTATGGGTACATTGGATAAGAGAAGTACACCGTATGGAACAATGGAACTGACTGTCAAACCGGATGCTGATATTAACGAGCTTGAACAGAAGATAAATGAAGCTGCGGACAGAAACATTGCATTTGAATTTGAAACAAACGTGACGAACTTCGTCACAAATGATGAAAGAAAAGAAGTGAAAGATGAGATACCTGCAGACCCTGATGTAAAAAACTATTCCTACACGCTTGTAGGTGAAGAACTCTATTACCGTGAAAATGATAAAATGTCAAAACCGGATATGAATGATACGGCGAAAGAACGTGCAAAGGGAATGGTTGAGTTAAAAGATGTGCTTAACAGGGTAATCCAGTACCAGCTGTCTGACTATCCGGAAGAAGATATTACAAAGGCACAGATACAGCTGAATATTGAATATGATAAATTTACAAAGAAATTCGGGCTGATTAATAGTATTGCAAATAAAAAGGCATTTGAAAGAGATTCGGCATATTACCTGTTGTGTACACTTGAAAATCTTGATAAACAGGGAAATTTAAAATCAAAGGCAGCAATATTTAATCAGCGCACAATCAAACCGGAAATTGAGGTCACTAAAGTAGATACTCCGGCAGAGGCACTGGTTGAAAGCATACGCAATAAGGGCGGCGTAAATCTTGAATATATGGCAGAATTGCTTGGTACACCGGGGGAATATGACAGGATAAAAGAGGAACTTACCGGTGTGATTTTCCACCAGCCGGGCATGGGCGATGATGAAGGCTGGATAAATGCAGATGAATACCTTTCGGGAAATGTTGTTGAAAAACTTAAAACGGCACGAAGGGCTTCTGTTTTAAAGCCGGAATACGAAGTAAACGTAAAAGCACTTGAAGCAGTACAGCCTGAAAAAATTGAAAGTGCGGATATTTATATCCGTCCGGGTGCCACATGGGTTGATAAACAGTATTATGAGCAGTTCATGTATGAGGTCTTTGAACTGCCATACCGGAAACAGCAGAAAATAAAGATTGAATATTCACCGGCAACCTCTAAATGGTTTATTACCAATAAAAGCATGGTTGATGCGGCAGATGTAAAAGCAAATACGGAATATGGCACGCAGCGTGTAAATGCGTACGCAATTTTTGAGGACACCTTAAATCTTAAAGATACAAAGGTGTATGATACAGATATTGTTTCCGGAAAAAATGTAAGAGAGCTTAACGCAAAGGAAACAACACTTGCCCAGCAGAAGCAGGCAGCAATTAAGGAAGCATTTCAGGATTGGATTTTTAGTGACCCTGAAAGGCGGAATACACTGACAGATAAATATAACAGAATCTTTAACAGCACACGTGCAAGAAAATATGACGGAAGCTTTCTTACATTTCCGGGTATGAACGATGAAATAACATTGCGGCAACACCAGCTGGATGCCGTTGCACGGATTTTATTCGGCGGAAATACGCTGCTTGCGCACGAAGTTGGCGCAGGAAAAACCTTTGAGATGGCTGCCGGTGCAATGGAGAGCAGGCGGCTCGGATTGTGCCACAAGCCATTATTTGTTGTGCCAAACCACCTGATAGACCAGTGGGCAAAGGAATTTCTGACACTGTATCCGACAGCAAATATATTGGTATCAACCAAAAAGGATTTTGAAAAGGCAAACCGTAAAAAGTTCTGTGCAAGGATTGCAACAGGTGAATATGATGCGGTTATTATTGGACAGAGCCAATTTGAAAGGATTCCGCTTTCAGTACAACGGCAGAAAGATACGATACAGGCTGAGATTGAGCAGATTACAGAAGCCATAGAACAGACAAAGTGGCAGAGAGGAAGCCGTTTTACTGTCGGACAGCTTGAAAAGACAAAAAAGAGCCTGCAGATTAATCTTGAAAAACTTGCCAATGAAGATAAGAAAGATGATGTTGTAACATTTGAGGAATTAGGGGTTGATAAACTGTTTGTAGATGAGAGCCATTTTTACAAAAATCTGTATATCTACACTAAGATGAGCAATGTTGCGGGACTGTCAACTGCAGCAGCACAGAAAAGCACCGATATGTTTATGAAATGCCGTTATCTGGATGAGCTGACAGGCGGAAAAGGTATAGTACACGCAACAGGTACGCCTGTAAGTAACTCAATGACAGAGCTGTATACAAACATGAGGTATTTACAGTATGATAAATTAAAAGAACTGGATATGCTCTCATTTGACAGCTGGGCGGCAACTTTCGGGGAAACTGTAACGGCAATAGAACTTGCACCGGAAGGAACGGGATACCGTGCAAGGACAAGGTTTGCAAAATTTCATAACCTGCCGGAGCTGATGAGCATTTTTAAGGAATGTGCAGACATCATAACGGAAGACCAGTTAAAACTTGACAGACCGGAAGCGGATTACCAGACGGTTGTATGTGAGCCGTCTGCGGTGCAGAAAGAACTGGTAGATAAGCTGTCTGTACGTGCCGAACAGGTTCACGCAGGAGCAGTAGACCGTTCTGAAGATAACATGCTTACAATTACTTCTGACGGTAAAAAGATAGGACTTGATGAAAGACTGATTGACCCGGAATATCCTGATGAACCGGACAGCAAGATAAACACCTGTGTTGAAAATGTTTATAAGATTTATACAAATGGAAGTGATAAAAAGCTTACACAGCTTATCTTCTGCGATATGTCAACACCGTCTAAAGGATTTAACGTATACGATGACTTAAAAGCAAAGCTTGCAGCCAGAGGGATTCCTGAAGCAGAAATCGAATTTATTCACAATGCAGATACAGATAATAAAAAGGCAGCATTGTTCCAGTCTGTGCGTGACGGTGATGTACGTATCCTGATTGGCAGCACATCTAAAATGGGAGCTGGAACAAATGTGCAGGACAGACTGGTGGCACTCCACCATCTGGACTGCCCATGGAAACCATCTGACATTAAGCAGCGTAACGGCAGAATCGTGCGGCAGGGAAATACAAATAAAAGTGTATATATATATAACTATGTAACAAAAAATACATTTGATGCTTATCTGTATCAGACACTTGAAAACAAGCAGAAGTTTATCAGCCAGATAATGACAAGTTCTTCACCGGCACGTACCTGTGAAGACTGTGATGAAGCCGTATTAAACTATGCTGAAATTAAATCCCTTTGTACCGGTGACCCAAGAATCCGTGAAAAAATGGATTTGGATATATCTGTTGCAAGGCTTCGTGAGTTAAAGTCAGATTATTTACGTACAAGACACAAGTTGGAAGATGCGGTAAATATCACATACCCGAAGCAGATTGCTGAAAAAAATGCGCTTATAGAAAATATAAGAAATGATATTTTAACGGCGGATAATAATCCGTTGCCGGAAGAAGCTTATGAAATTGTCATTGACAGTGTTAAATTTACGGACAAAGAAACGGCTGGAGAAAGCTTTTTGGAAGCATTGCATACGTGCAAGGCACAGGAACGAATTATCGGACGATACCGTGGATTTGATATTGCAGGCGGATATGATTTTTTCAGGTCGGCATTTTATGCAACGTTAAAAGGACAGCATGAATACCAGACTGAGATGGGATTTTCTGACATCGGCAATCTGCAGCGCCTTGATAATATAATAAAAAAACTTCCTGATAAGATTGAAAAGATAGAGGAAGATATCAGCCTGTTAAATAAACAGATTGATAATGCAAAGCAGGAACTTGCAAAGCCTTTTAAACAGGAAGCAGAGTTAAAGGAAAAGACAGCAAGATTGTCTGCGCTTGAAAGTGAATTAAATCTTGACCGTACACAGGCAGAAAGCTTTGATGAAGAAGCTGCAGATACGGTACGTACAGCGGCGGACGGAATATCGGAAGCTTTAAGCCGCATGAAACAGGGCATAGAAGAATCAGACAGTCTTCTTGAAACAGATAAAAATGTGACGAACTTCGTCACGCAGCCGGACATACAAAGAGAACAGAACGTGACGAACTTCGTCACAAGTCAAAGTGAAAGTGGTCCGCATTTGTAAATTTGAAACATCAGGTGACACCAGATGGAACCAAATGACACCAGATGACACCAAATGACACTAAATGGAACCAAATGACACTTGAAGCCTTAAATTAATCTGTTAAAATTTAATATGTAATATTTTAAGAGGAACTCAGGCAGTACATATACCTGATGTTCCTCTTTTTTTATGCAGAAAGGAGGTAAACAGATTGAAGATTAACAAGGAATGTGAAGCAAAGGAGGTGGAAAGAGTGGAAAATGAACAGCAGATAGAAGAAACACAGACTGTAACAAATCTGTATACAGATGAATACTGGCAACAGCTTCCAAAGCTGGTTGAAGAACTGCGGGCGGAACGGGTTGAACCGCTGACAGTAAAAGACTGGAGCATTCCGGTAGCCATTTCCTTAATTCCGGTTATCGGAATGTTATATGCATTGTTTTTTGCTGGAAAAGAAAAAAATCCCAACAAGCAGAGTTTTCTTAAAGCAGCTTCACTGGGAAATGCAATAATGACAGTCATTGTTATTATGTGTTGTATTTTGTGTTTATGCATCGGTCAAAGCAATGAGGCAGTATTAATACCGGAGTATGAACAGTCTGTAACAGAGGAAGATACAGAAATATCTGATGAGGAACAGTTTGAACCGGAAGATAAAGCCGTTAACAGTGCAGATACAGAAGGTGCTTACCGGTATGAAAATGGAAAGCTGTCCATTAATGTGAATGGAGTTTCAATGCCGTTTCCGGTAACGGTATCAGCTTTAAAAAATAATGGCTGGAAACAGTCGGGAACTGCACCGGACACGTCAAACATCACAAGAATGATTGCGATTTTGTATGACGAATATGGTTCAACGGCACAGATGTATTATCTAAAAGATAATGAAACCGGAAGCTGTACAAAAATGAGTATCATTTTTTCGGGAACTGAAACAACATTCTGTGGTTTAAGTACAACAAGCACTTATGATGAGGTAGTTGGTATCTTTTCAGGATATGACCGGAAAAGTGACAGCGATTTTAACAGCCAGTCAGGAACCGGTGTAATCAAATTTGTGTATGGACAGTACCAGATGTCTGTTTCGGTCAAAACTTTTAAAGTATCGTCACTGACGGTTGAATCCATTTAGGAGTGTGTATGGAGCAGGAACAGAAACTGCTTGAAGATATTGAAAATCGCATAAACGAGTGTGAGCATAGAGAAAAATATCTGACAGGCAGAGAGGAGCAGTTAAACGTTTTACTGGCAGAGATTATGGAAAAAAGCCGGGAACTGGAACAGCTTTTAAAAAATAAACAGACAATTAAAGATTTAGAACAGCAGATTGATGTGTTAAAAAAGGAAAAAGAAGTGCTGGAAAAAGAGAATGAAAAACTCTCTTTGGACAGAACGGCGCTTCTTAACCGGCTTTTAAAACGCTGAGTCTGCTTTTTTTATTGTAAAGGAGAGAATATATGCGTAAAAAAAGTAATCCGTTTGTGATTGTGGGAATTGTAATAAGTGTTATTTTGGCATTTATTGTTGCATCATCCGTGAAAGGACATTTGTCAGCAGATTTAAACCGCTGGTCGGGAGTAGTTTTCTGGCTGGCATTTACAGCGGTGGCTGGTGCAGGAACATTTTTATCGGGCAAATTTTTAAATAAAAGAAAATAAGAGAGAGGAATGTGAAAAATGATAAAAACATTGACAAATAAAATTAGCAGCATGGACAGCAGACAGCGAAAAAGCATTGAAAAATTTATGACGATTGCAGCATTTTGTACCGTAATGGTATTTTTTCCACAGCTTGCATTTGCAGAGGAATCTGCGGCAGCAAGCGGAGCAGAAGTCGTTACATCAAATTTTAATATTTTTACAGAGATTGTAAAGGCTCTTGTGTCTTCCATAGGCGAAATTGTATTGCTGTGGGGTTTTCTGGAATTGGGAACTTCTATGCAAAGTCAGGAAGGAAGCATGCAGGCTGGTGCGTTTAAACGTGTGGGGGGAGGAATTGTAATGGTCCTCGGACCGCAGCTGTTAGCCGCTTTTGTAGGATAGATAGGGGGTTAATATGCCAAGATGGCTTGAAAGCATGCTCGCAGGAGGTCCCTGCTTTTCGGCGGCATTAGGGTTCTGGAACTGGACAATGTCGATTGTCCAGAGTCTGCTTGGAATGTCGCCGCAGGAATACTCGCCGGGGGCATGGACATATATCACTGACAGCATCTATCCATGGTTTATGGGAATGGGCGCAATGTTTTTAAATATGTTTGCACTTATCGGATTCTGTCGTCAGGCATCTAATCTTAAAGAAAATGTAACTATGGAAATGTGGATAGAGTTATTTATAAAGATAATTATCTGCAACACACTGCTTATTAATGGGCTTTCAATAATGCAGGAATTTACCAGCTTTGCGAGTGACGTTACATCAGGAGTATTAGGTGACACCATTCCGCAGATATATGGGGACGATATAGACCTTGGCTTCAGTCTTTCCATGGTACTTTTCGGGCCACTGTATCTTATACTTGTAATTGCCTGTGCGACTACAATATTAGAAGAAGTCATGAGCCGTTTCCTGAATCTTTATCTGCTTATAGGTACAGCTCCGGTTACCTTGTGTACCATAGCCGGAGGCAGAGGGCTGGATAATACGGCAGTGGCATGGTTTAAGTCGTTTTTGACGTCTGTACTGCAGATAGCAGCAATTGCATTTATATTGCAGATATGCAGCCATATAATAAACAGCTCTACATTCGGAGAAGCAGCAACATGGGATGTGTTCGGTTGGTTTAACGGAGCAGGTAATGTGCTTATGTCCATTGTTACAGTAGTATTTCTAACCGCAGCGGTAAAAGGTTCAGATGCCTTTTTGAAACGGGCATTTGATTTAAGATAAGGCAGGTGAATTGGTTGAATATTAAACTTAATAAAGACTTCCTGACCGCATACAGAAACGATTTTTGGAAAGGTTTTTCAATTCATGAATTGATTTATGTGGGTGCAGGTGGATTATGCGGGGCAGCTTCGGCTGCCCTGCTTTATTTCAAATTCCATATAGATGTAACACTTAGTATCTATATAGGAGTTCCGGTTGCTTTTCCTGTTATTTTATTCGGATTTTACAAATATCAGGGTTATCTTCCGGTTGCACAGTTGTTAAAGGAAATGCTCTATACGTACCGGAGCAGAAAGCTGTCGTATTATTCAACAGAAGAAAAAATAAAAGATAAAGCATTTTGTATCAGGAAGGACAGAGGAAGGAGAAATTAATGAGTTTTATACTAAATCCACAAAAGGTTTTTGCAGGCAGTGCCAGACAGACGGCACTGCCTTTTAACAAACGGTATCCATTAAACACAAGGGAAGCTTTTTCGATTGTTAACGTAAATAAAAGCGGTATATTTCAAACTGAAAAGTCAGAGGGCTTAAAAACTTATGACCGCTGTTACGTTTTCTCTGACATAAATTATAAAAATCGTGATGAAGATGAAAAGAATGCAATTTTAACAAATCTTATCAAATTATTAGAATTTATGAGCGCAGATTTTAAGATAACAGTTGCAAGTGAATATAAAAATATGAGCCAGTTTGTGAATGAACTGCTGTCAGACATAAATAAACAGCAGTATCCGGAAATTTCCGATGGAATTCGCAGCTGGATTAAGGAGAAGATTGCAGATTCAAAAATAAGCGACACGGAAAGGGTAATGTATCTTACGATTACAACGAAAACATACAACTATGACGATGCCAGAACATATTTTATGAGCATGGACATCGAACTGCAGCATCTGTTTGCTGCATTAAAGAGTAGGATAGTTCCATTGTCCGGAGTACAGCGGCTTAGAAGTCTTAGAAAGTTCTTTTACAATGATTTTGATAATACGGATATTGCAATGGACATTCCGGGAGGTGACCCGGTGCTTGATGTTATTCCGGTCAGTATACGCAGTTATAAAAATTTCCTTATATTTAACAATCGTCAATACGTATCTGTGATGTTTGCAAGAAGTTTTGATTCATCATTAAATGAGGAAAAAGTGGTACATAATCTTACACAGGTTTCGTATCCGTCATTTTTGACGATTGATTATGCACCTGTAGCCGGTGACGTATTAAAAAATACGCTTTCAAATGCAAACATGAATAATGAACGTTCCATAACACAGGAGATTGATGCAAAGAGATCGAAAGGACAGCTTATGGCTGGTGTATCTTACGGTAAAGATAAAAAGAAAACCGAACTTGAAAAATATATGGATCTAATTGAAGATAACAATGAAAGCTGCCTGCTTGTCGGTCTTATGGTTCTTGTTACGGCAGATTCAGAAGATGAACTTGCGGAAAGGGTCGAATCCATGAAGCAGAAAGGAAAAACAGCCGGAGTAATACTTGAAACGTACAATAATGTACAGCTTAAAGCATTTAACACGTCATTGCCCATCGGAGCAAGGCTTGTATCAAAGATGCGTGCATTTCTGACATCATCGGTTGTTTCATTGCAGCCGTTTTACGCGCAGGATTTATCTGAGCCGGAAGGTTACTTTTTAGGGGTCAACAGAACAACTAAAAACCTGATTTTTGCTAACAGAAAAAAGCTGAAATCACCGCACGCGATGATTGTCGGTCATACAGGCTCAGGAAAATCATATTTTATGAAAGAAACAGAGGTAGCGCAGACATTATTGTCTACGCAAGACGACTTAATAGCAATTGACCCGCAGAATGAGATGCAGGGTACGTGTGCAATGTTTGGCGGAAAATTCCTTGATTTTACGCCAAAAGGAAATATATATATCAATCCCATGGAAATTCCGCAGGAAATCTTTAAACAGAAAAATACAGAGCGGAAAGCCCAGTATGTCGCAGATGTAAGCCGTTGGGCAAACAGCTTTTGTAGAGCAATAATGAAGAATATCACATTCACACAGGAGTATAGTTCTTTTGTGACACAAACTGTACAGGATATTTATGATAAAGCTTTTGCACAAAAAAGATTGGAATGGCAGCCAACCTTAACGGACGTCTATAACAGGATTTCAGTGCTAGAAAACGAAGTGAAAAATGATAATGATAAAGCAATTCTGCACAGGATATATAATTCTCTCGCCCAGTATGTATCCGGCGGGTTATACGATATGTTTTCTCAAAATTCAAATATTAATATAGATAATCGTTTTGTCGTGTTTGGATTAAAAAATGTATCAGAGGATTACTGGGAAGCGGTAATGATTACCATTATGTTTTTTCTGTCTTCCCGAATGGAATATAATCAAAGCCTGCAAAGAGCCACGCACTTAATTATTGATGAAACACAGGTTGTTACGTCAAATGAAAGTTCTGCTAATATGCTGCTTCATGCAGTTGTTACTTACCGTAAATTCGGAGGCATTGTTACACTTTCATTGCAGAATTTAACAAGGGCGATTTTGAACGATGACCTCCGCGATATGTTTTCTAATTGCGGTTGCAAGGTATTTTTTGACCAGGGCGGAGTGGATGCACAGACACTTGCTTCAGTACAGCCGCTTTCTGAAAATGAATTTGACTCGTTAGCAGAGGATATTCCCGGTTATGGTGTCATTGTATGGGGTAAGAAAGTAATACTGCTGGATGCTGTTATGTCAAAAGAAAATATGCTGTACAGTACATTTTCAACGAATTTCCATGAGAAAATGTTTCAGGAAATTGCAAAAAATCCGCAGCACAGTACATCAGTACAGATTTTACAGATGGCTTCTGTTGTTGCGATTACAGTAGAAGATGTACAGAACACATTGAATATGCCGGAAGACAAAGCAGAAAATGTGCTTTCAGAATTGCTCTTGCAGGGGCATTTAACGTCCTATGAGCAGTCCGGAAAAACATATTATAAGTGTAGGGAAGAATAATGAAAATACCACAGGTAAAAGATATAAAGCTTAATTATGCAGTAAAAAAGACAGCGTGTAAACCGGCTTCTGACAGGTCGTATGGCATGTACAGAACAATTAAAGATGATATAAAAAGGAAAAGCAGAAAGCTATCTGCAAAAGATAAGCAAAAGCTTGAAATCGAATATTATCTTTCATCAAAAGAAAAAAGGCAGTGGAAAAGATATTCCAAAGCGAAACAGCAGCGGATTATTGAACGTGCAATGAAAAGTCCGGAATACCAGAAATTTCAGAAGCAGTTAAACAGTATGCCTGATGTGCAGCATAACAATTATTATGCTGCACAAAAACAGAAAAGCTATAAGGAAAAAGCAAAAAGCCAGCCGCAGTTATTTTCCGGTGCAACAGCAAAAAAGCATAGCGGCACGTTAAAGACAACGGAACAATACCCATCAGAAAATCACGGTACAGATTTGCATATGTCAGAGCCGGGACAAAGCGCGAAAGTAAATCATTATTACAATGTGCATAACAATGCAGGTAAAAATGTAAATGCTGAAGCAATAAAAAATCCTGCGGCTGAAATGATACAAAACACATATGGTATGAGTGTAAGTGTTCAGTCGCAGGTTGTTAAAACAGGTGCAAAAGTTGTAAAGAAAATAGCAGACAATATAAAAAGAACGGTGCAGAGTAATTCTGCTGATATGCAGACAGAAAAAGACGATAAAACGGATTCATCTGAAACTGCAAAACCGTCCGGAATAATACAGAAAGCTGCAATGATAGCTGCCACTTTGGCAGCTGCAGCGCTGCAGCTTTTAGCACCAATTTTTGTTATCGCTGCAATCATTGTAGCGATTGTATCAATAGTTACAACGATAATCTCCGTTGTATTTGCTCCGGCAACAATTATTAAAAAAGCAATTAATGCACTTACAACTGTTTCAGAAAATGTTATGCAATATGAAACAGATGTAAGTGATTATGCGGAAGAATATGGAATAAAAGAATATGTTCCTTATCTGCTTGCCATCATGGAGGTTGAATCGCATGGGGAAGGAGAAGATGTCATGCAGTCTTCGGAATCTTTGGGACTGCCGCCTAATTCACTTTCAACAGATGAATCAATCCGGCAGGGTGTGAAATATTTTTCTGAACTGATTGAAGCTGCAAATGCACAGGAATGTGATATTGATACAGCAGTGCAAGCTTATAATTACGGCGCGGGATTTATTAATTACGTAGCAGAAAACGGTAATGAATATACGTTTGAACTTGCACAGGAATTTGCAAAAGAAAAATCCGGCGGTGTAGTTACAGACTACGCCAATGATATTTCGGTTGCTGAAAATGGCGGTTGGAGATATATGTATGGAAACATGTTTTATGTGCGGCTTGTTAAAAGTTATGTGACAATTTTTAACAATGAAGTCATAAAAAATGTTTTTGAAGAAGCGGTTAAATACGAAGGTGATGATTACGAATATGGCGGCTCAAATCCGGATGACGGATTTGACTGTTCAGGACTGACACAGTGGTGTTTTGGACAGGCAGGCATATCACTTCCACGTACTGCACAAGAGCAGTATGATTATGTTGAACATGTAGAACTTGATGAACTTTTACCGGGAGATTTAGTGTTCTTTACTAAGACAACACCGTCAGAACGTTATATCACACACGTTGGAATTTATGCAGGAAACGACAAAATTTACGAAGCCGGTGATCCGATTGGATACTACGATTTTACAGATGCCTGGCACCAAAAACACGCTGTGTGTGGTGGCAGGGTTGTAACAGTAACAGATGATGAAGAAGATAACGAGGAAGCTTCAGAAGAATCACCGGAAGATATTGATGAAGAATAAATGTGACGAAGTTCGTCACGTACACAGAAAGGAATGGTAAAAATAAAAATGGTAACAGCTGAAAAACTCAGAGATAAGATTGATACGGAATACGAATTTTTTGTGATGGATATGTTAAAGTCCAGCAGGGAAAATCTGTTTGCGAAAAGCGCAGAAATCGAACTTAAAAAGAAAATTACAGCGCAGCTGCGGACGACAGCAGAAAGCGAAAAAGAGATGTGCAGACAGAAGATGTACACAGAAAATAATTTACTGGATTCGTTTTACAGATACATTAACGACCATTCAGAAAACGGAAAAAATTTCAAAGAATTATTCAGTACATATCTTTTAAAATTTCAAAATTAAAGTCGGATTTTTTTCAGAAGGAGATAATAAAATTCGCAGAAAATTCAACAAAAAATTTAAAGGAGAAACGGTAAAAAATCCGTTCCTCTTTTAAATTTTTAAGTGACAGGAAAGGAATTTTTTTATGCAGCAAAGAAAAAGAATGGCAGAAAATTTTACAAAAATGAATTGTGCAAGTGTCAGAACAGATGTGAAAAAATGTGCGTGCTGTCTGTCTGTAAGGGGTCTTAGGGGACTTCCCCTAACAAGTAGCAAGTTCCGCGAATGCGGAACGGTTTCGTATTACGAAATGCGTATCTTGCAAAAAAGTATCAGAGAGCATCGCAAATATTGGTTACCGGTTACCAATTCATCATGTTAATGATATGAAGCCAGTAATCATGCTGGTTACCACGGTTACCACTTATGGTAACTGACCATTGGTCAGTTACCGCTTAAAATTGCAGATTACATAAAAAGTGGTTACCGCCAGTAACTGCGCGGTTACCATTGATTTTAGAGCTTAAATTAATATCGTGAAAAAAATACAAAAATAGGAGTTTTGAAAGGAGAAAAACAATGGCAAATGTTATTAAAATTTCAGACGATGTGTATGAAGAAATGAGGAAAAATAAACCGGAAGATAAAAGTATGCAGGAGTATGCAAGTGAAATATTGAAAGCAGGACTTAAAAATAATTCCTTAATTACAGCAGATGAAAATTTTGAAAAACAGAATAGAAAAGATGAAGTTGAATTGAAACAAAAATTTGATGATATGTACGAAAACATCAATGAAATTTTGGAAAAAGTTTCTCTTAACTATGACCGTCTTTATGGAAAAAACGGAACAGACCAGTATATTATCCAGCCGCGAAAAGTTGTAAAAAATGTAATGCCGTTAAAAAAACTTACGGAAGAAGAAGTAAAACAACTGACAGCGGATATACGAAAGAAACCCGGTTTTATTCCATGGGATAAATTAGACCGGATTCTTCTGGAAGAGAAACGGAAGGAAAACGAAAAAATGGAACACGAAAAAAGACAGAAACAGGAGGATAACGAGTAATGGATTTAAACGAAAAAATCATAAAGACAACAGAAGACATCGAACGTCTTCAGGAGAAACTTAAAAATAAAAAGAAAGAACTTGCCATGCTTGAAAGTAAAAAGCAGGAACAGGAACAGCGGGAAAGAATCAGCCGTAATGAAAAATTTGTTTCAAGTATTGAGGAAAAAATCGGAGGAAATGTAACAGATGACTTGCTGCAGAAAATCATGCTGCAGATTGAAAAAGAACAGGAGCATACACATGAATGAAAAAGGCAGAACTAAAATGATATGCTGCAGACTTACAGTAGCGGAGTATGAAAAACTGCAGCAGCTTTTTGAAAATTCATCATTTTCAAATCAGGAAAAGAAAAAGTACAGTGATTTTTTGCGACAGCAGTTACTGTATGAAAATAATACAGCCAAAATTAATTTACTGTACTTTGATGTAAGAAAAATGAAAATCGAATTAATGATTGCAATTCGTAGATATGAAAAACTGCGCAATGCAGAATCTGAAAATAATCTGATAAAAGTTCTTGCAGACTGTACGAAACGATTAGAGCAGGTTAATAAAAATATGGAGGAATTAATAAGTGGCAGTAACGGTACTGGGGAATATAAAAGAGAGTAAACATGGGAAAGCATCACAGCATTTATCAAATTCCATAAAATATGTTTTGAATCCGGATAAGACGGAAGACTGTCTTTGGATGGGAAGCAACTGCGGAACAAACGCAGCGGAAATTTATAATGCGATGATGGACACAAAGAAAGAATTTCAAAAATTGCAGGGGCGGCAGGGATATCATTTTGTAATTTCATTCCGTCCGGGAGAATGTGACGAAGCAAAAGCATATGACGTTATAAAAGAGTTTTGCGAAACATATCTTACGGGATATGATTATGTTTTTGCAATCCATAATGACCAGGAGCATATGCACGGGCATATAGTTTTTAATTCGGTTGGCAGAATTGATGGAAATAAATACCGGTATGTAAATGGTGACTGGGAAAAATACATACAGCCAATAACGAATAAAATCTGTGAAAAACATGGACTTGAAAAACTGACATATGATAAAAGCAAAAAGCGAAAAGGAAAGTCCTATGCGGAACATGCTGCAGAAAAGTCCGGGAAATTTAGCTGGAAGGAAATTATCCGGCTGGATATAGACCGGGCAGTTTCTATTTCAGATAGTTTTGATGATTACATCGAAGAAATGCAGCGAATGGGATATAAAATCCGGATTGGAAATTCTGAAAAGTACGGACAGTACATTGCTTATCAGCACGGGGCTATGGAAATCTGCGGAAAAAGATCCGAGCGTGCAAGACGGGATTACCGTCTTGGCGCAGGATACTCAATGCAGGATATACAGCAGAGAATTTTACTGGAAAAAGGAAATGTACCGGCAGATAAAATTTACGTTCCTGAAAAACTGCATATAATAAACGAGTACAGGAAAAACAGCAGATTTGTTGTATGCAGCGCGATGAGATACAATCAGGCTCAGCAGTTCCATTATTACAATATGAATCTTTCGGAGCAGATTCGTGTCAGGAAAGATTTGTTACGAATTGATGACATACGCAGCGAATGTAATTATCTGATTGATAATAACATAGGAAGCATACAGCAGGCGCAGGAAAAGCTGGAGAGTGTGCGGAAAGAAATCCGTGAAATAAAAGCGGCAGTAAAAGCACAGGAAACTGCTGATGAAATATTTACACCGGAAGAAAATGAAATAAGAAATACATATAATAATATGATACAAAAGCTTGAGCATGATGTTCACTTTATGTCTGATGAAGAATATGAAGAACTTGCAGACATGATAGAAGCTTATGAGGATACATACAATGAAGCGGGTCTTACTGATATATCCGCAAAGGGAAAACTGAAAGAAAAATTAACTGCAGCAATGCAGGAAAAGAGAACCTTAATGCATATCATTAAGGATTCAGACGAAACCATGAAAGTGCGTGAACTTTCAAAAATTGCTGATAAATATGAGGATAAGAAGAAAATAGTTCAAAGAGATGATAAGCTGGAGGTACGGAAATGAATGAAGAAATAAATGATTTTGCAGAATTTCTTATCGAAGCAAAAAAAGTTTTTAAGATTACAGATGATGTTTTTGACATTATCAACACTCAGTCCGATGTTAAGCGTTCGATTGAATATCTGCAGTGTGCCATCTGTGGCATTGCTTATACAGATATTTTATCAATGTCAAAAGCTGAACTCTCTGTGAGCAGTATCTGTGAGCAGAGAACACAGCTTCTGACCCAAATGTATCAAAATGCTGACGAGCTGTATGATTCCGTTGAACAGGCAAGCCAGCTTGCAAAGGAACTGACGAAAAAGAATCAGGAAATCAGGGAACTTTTTGAAAAAGATGTAAAAGAAGCAATGCAGCGTGAACGTGAAGCAAATGAAAGAACAATTGAGCAAGCGAAGGAAGCACTGCACGCAAAGACATCAGAGCTTGAAATGCTGCATAAGCAGTATATGGCTGTAATTGATGAAAATGACCAGACAAAAAGGCAGATTGCCAGCTATAAAAACAGAATTCAGGCGCTTGAAATGGAATTAAAGAATAAGCAGACAACAGCAGCAATGGAGCAGGCACAGGATATACAGCAGCCTGTGCCGGAAACAGGAATGCTTAATAAACTGATTAAAAAGCGCAGACAGGCAAAGCAGGCACAGAAACAGTCATACAGCTATAAACTGTTTACTAAAAATATCATACTGAATCCGGAATATTCTGAAGCGCAGAAGCAGTATCTGATACGCTGCATGACAGACGGTATGCCATATAGTGTATTGAAACGCTTTGCAGCCCCGAATCTGTCCATCGAAATGATGGAGCAACTGCGAAAGTATTATGAAGATAATGTAATCTAATTTTGACACTGTCTTATAGACTTATTGAAAAAAAAATATAGTATCAATTGACAAAAGGGCTACGATGTGTTATTATAATATTGTCAATAAGATAAATATTAAATTTAAGGGGTAAATCCCAGAAAGGTGGAATATATGAATAATATTGTAGAGAGAGCGTATGAAATTAATAAGTTTGAACCGGATTTTAATATTGACATTCCGAATTTAAATATTGGTGATGTGGTAACGCTTGCAGAGGTGTGGGATGGTGAAGGGGGGGACATACCAACTCATTCATACACGTATTTAGTTAGTAATAACGGAGAAGATGGAAATGATAATATTTCTGTCTGGATAAATTATACTTTTAAAATTTTAAAAGAAGATAATGAGAATCCATTAAATTCAGAAATTGAAATTACTGATATAGCATTATTATAGTTTAGTTTGAAAATGACACTAAATGGAACTGGAATCCATAAATTTAATAAGTTATTCTAAGAATGTATAAGAGGAATCTGTCATAACCGGCAGGTTCCTTTTTGTATTTATTATATTTTTTGTTTGTGACGAACTTCGTCACGGAAAGGATTTATATGGATAAAACACCATACAGCACAATTATAAATGAGGTGCGCAGAGAGAAAGGATTGACCGTGGAAGATATGGAACGGATAACGCTTACACGGAACATCATGCAGATTGAAGCAGGAGCGGAAAAGCTTAATGATATGCAGATTAATCTGTTTGCAAATGTCCTGGGACTTTCTGCGGAAGCCCTGAAACAGGGCATAAGAAAAGACAGAAAAGATGTAGCGGGCTACTTAGATGTTTTTAAAAGGCAGCTTCAGGATGCACAAACGTCTGAAGCATATTTTTTAAATGCGATACAGGAAATGTCAAAGCCGGAACGTTTTGTTGCCCAATATCAGGAAGTGTCTAATATTCAGGATAAGAATATTTCTGAAGCTGGATATTACTATATTTTCGACAAAAAAGAGCAGCATATTGTTACGGATAAAAATGGTAATCCGCAGACTTATACATCTGCGATTGAAGCATTAAAAGCTGCAACAGAGCTTGAACAGAAGTTTAAAACAGAAGAAAAGCAGAAGAATACTTCAAAACAGGCAGTAAAAAATATGCCGGAAGAAACAGCACCAAGAATGTAAAGGAGGAATTAAATGAGTGAATTAACAAATGGCGCGTATGCTGAAATCCAAAAAGGTGTTAAAGGAATTAAAACATATCTTAAATTCAGTCGCCTGGATGCATATGCACTGCTGAAGCTTATGCAGTTTATTAAGCGTGCAGCAAAAGAAAATATAGTAACGCAGGGATATACAGAGGAATTTACGGATTTTTTGCGTAAAAGCAAAGGCGATTTCCAGATGTATCGTATGCCGTACAAGGAAAACAAGTTATGGCTGGATGCAAAAGGGACAATACAGCAATATCTTGATAAGGCAGGAATAACATACTGCATACAGGATAGCGTAAATCCGGAGGATAAAGCAGTGCATGTGTGCGTACAGAGTAAAGATGTAGCAAAATTTAATATGTGTTATGCTCAATATATAAGAGATAATCTTACCGGAGGAGAGTTAAGTGGTAAAGATTTGCTTAATTTTACAGACGGAAAGACAAGCATTGTATCTGTCCCGGATGCCGCAGCACAGGATATGGTGCAGGCATTTAAGGCACTGGATATTAATTTTTCGGATCTGCCGGACTTAATGCCCGGTGACGGAGAAAAGCAGTTCCGGGTGGCAACTTCCGACTTAAATATGGTTGAGCAGGCATATAACATATATAAGCATAAGCTGCTTGCCAATACTCCGGGAGGAGAGAAACAGCCAGAGATTCCAGAGATGAAAGTGCTTGATGAGGAAAAGTATCTTGATACGGCATGTGAAACTCCAGAGGAATGGATGGATTCTGTCACAGACGATGTAAAAGAACGGATGGCAGAGTATAATCAGATTCCGCCAGATGAAACAGAAAAGGAAATAATAGAGTATTCACATGAGATTCGACCATCAACATCTGCAGACTGTGTTGATTTAAAAAATAATGATGATTTTGTGATGATAAGTATTGACCATGAAACGCTTGTAAAAGACTGCGCACTTTATGGACACTTGAAAAACAGCGAATATGGCAAAGATGCGTTTGCGTGTAATATTCCATACACTGGCAGAAAGATGTCTTTGATGCTTAATAAGAGAAATGTATTTGAAGTTAAGGGGGAAAGTAAGATACGATATATTGCTTTCCTTGAAAAAGATAAAGTGCCAAGAGTATTTATAAATGGAAGACCGGATGCAGTTAATAATCCATTCCAAAGCGGAGAAGATATATTTAAACAGTTCGATGAACATAACAACAAGAACTGGTCGCCGCAGAGGAATAAAGCTTTTAATCCGCAGATTAATTCACGAGTTAAAAGCCCAAAACCTAAAATTAAATAATGAAAGAATGAGGAATGTACCGGTAATAGGCATTCCTTTTTTTGAAAGGAGCGTTATGATAGAAAAGAAACAGGTATCAATACCATTTTTAATGATGTTATTAGTACCGATTTTAATTGTAAGTTATTACATATCTGGAATATTTACGTTTCCGGATATGACAATTTTAAACGCAACAGATTATCTTCCACTTATATTTGAACAGTGGTATAAAGTCTGGTGGAATGAAAAAACACCTGCCTGCTTAGGTGTTGGTATAATTTTATGGGTTTTTCTGTGCTGGTATATTCTGTATCATTACCGGAATTTCCAAGCTGGACATGAATACGGTGATGAGGAATGGGCAGACCCATATGATGTTACAAAAAGAAGAAGTAATCCAGACCCGGAAAAGAACAGAATATTAAGCCAGAATGTTCGTATCGCTACAGAAGGTGAAAATGCACCATCCAATAATAACATGATGTTGTGGGGTTCATCAGGACAGTACAAGTCAACATCTATTGTTATGAGAAACGTATTAGAAGGCATAACCAATGACATTATCCTTGATGTAAAAGGTGAATTGTTATACAAATGCGGCTTAAAACTAAAAAATGATGGATATACTATCCGTGTTCTTAATTTAAAGGACCCGGAACTTTCCGACCGATATAATCCTTTTGCCTATATCGAAAAAGAAGAAGACTTAATTAAGCTGATTGCAAATATCCAGCAGTCACTGACACCACCGGATTCTATGTCAAACGACCCGTTCTGGCAACAAGGAGTTGCATTATATCTTCAGTCAACGTTTTACTACGAGTGGTTTATGGCAAAAGAAGAAGGAAGAACAGCAACGTTCAATAACGTGTTAAAGCTAATCAATGATGAAACTAAATATGATACAAGTGTTGAAGTTGAAGAAGGAGAAAAGCCACCAACAATTTTACAGATGAAAATGAATGCTATATCTGAAAAATATGGGGAAGATAATCCGGCAGTAAGAGATTACCGTAAGTTAAAAGAAGGTGCTACAGAAACAGTACGTTCCATTATTATTATAACAAACGCAATGTTAAAACTGTGCGAAACAAAAGCGTTGCAACGTGTGTTTGAAGCCGATGACATGAATCTGCGTGAGTTTGCTACAGGAGTTGGCGGAACGGTAGAGCATCCGACAAAAAATAAAATAGCGTTATTTATCGTTACAGACGATAACGATTCTTCTTATAACTTTGTTGCCAGTATGTTATACAGCCAGGCATTACAGATTTTATGTCGCATGGCGGATTACGACTTTAAGGAGCAGGGAGGAAAATTACCGATTCCATTGGTATTTTGGATGGACGAATATTATGCGGGTGCAAGACCGGCGGAGGCAGAAAAGTTAATGGGTACTATCCGTTCTCGAAATATGTCCTTAATTCCTATTTTACAATCCAAGTCACAGGTTGAAGCATTATACAAATCCAATAAGTGGGAAATCATGATGGATAACTGTGCAACTATCGTTTTTCTCGGTTGTGGTGCCGGTGCATTGTCAACGCAGAAATACATATCCGAGTTGTTGGGTAAAATGACCATTGATACATTTAACGATGGAAAAAATGGCAATAATTACAGCGGTAATTACAACAAAACCGGAAAAGAACTGCTGACACCTGCAGGTGTCCGGAAAATGAGCAGAAAGAACTGTATCATTTTTTTGGAGGGAGAATTTCCAATAATAGACCGCAAAGCATTTCCATGGGAAACCGGAGCAAGCAGAAGCACAATTCTTTTTGCAAAATTCAGACGCATTTTTAACAAAAATGTTGTTATTCCATATTCAGCGTATCAGATAGCGATGAAACTAAACAAAGAGAGTACAGAGGGCGGATATGTGTGTCCGGTCCGAGGAATGCTTAATACTAAAACAGGCGCTTATGAAACGGTGATTACTGAACCAAAGGTTGAGGAAGTCGCAGAGATTCCCGCAGGGGCAAAAAAAATCATTCTCGATGAAAATTTCCTGTATAAAGATTTCACACAACCTTGTGAAAAAGTGGATGATGATCAAAAAATGATGATTGCCTTTTTGAGGGAAAAAGAGTATGAGCAAAAACTGGATAAGCTAGCCCATCCGGATAAAGAGCAGAGTGTAACCCTTAAAAAGGATATGCAGCTTCCACTTGTCGAATACATAAACCAGTATATCTGTGAGTTAGACGACAGTAGGAAACAGCAGATATGTGAAGCGATTGCCCTTAAAATACCGGAACAGCAGATAAAAGGAATGTTTGATATGTCTTTAGAAGACATGATTAAGGTTACGGGAAAGGCTGGATAACGGATATATAAGTATTTAATTACACCAACTGGAAAATTAAGCCGAAGGGTTAATTTGGAAGGCGGTAGAAGCAAGGCTTGTCCTTGCTTTTATAGTGATGATTATCAATATTGAATATTCCCGATTGTATTTTATATATTAATATGTTACATTGAAGTAGTAAGAACCCCTTACAAAGATTGCAGTGATTGTTGTTTGATTTTGAAACAGCAATTGCTGCATTTTTCATTAAATGGAATATCAAATGCTATTTTTACATAATAAACATAAAGATAGTTCTTAAAATAAACTTTCGTTTATCATAAAACATAATTTGTACATTGAATATAAAAATAGGAATATTGTAATGTATACTATGCAGTTAGGATAGTTTTATAAAATTACAAAATGGACAAAACTCATACACCGGTGGTATTATTATGGTAATTAATGGTATCGTAAATATGACATAGGGGGTGTGTTGTATGGAGAAACAAATGAAAGGCTGGAAACAGCTTAAATATAGTGACCGTATAAGAATAGAAGCATGGCTGCGGGCTAAGATAAGCGTTCAGGAGATAGCCGATATGCTTCATGTTCATAGAAGCACAATTTACAGAGAAATAAAAAGAGGGCAGTATGAACATTTGAACAGTGATTATACAGTAGAAAAACGATATAGTCCGGAAATTGCACAAAAGCACTGTGATGAAAATTTACAGGTAAGAGGAACACAGCTTAAAATAGGAAATGATTATAAGTATGCCGAATACATAGAAAAGAAAATAATTGAAGAAAATTATAGTCCGGAAGCAGTATTGGGAGAATTACGTGTACAGAACAGAGCAAAGGATTTTTCCGTCAGTATTTGTATTAGGACACTGTATAATTATATTGATAAAGGTGTATTTCTTAATCTGACAAATAAAAATCTGCCTGTAAAGCGGAATAAAAAAAGAGGATATAAAAAAGTAAGAGTACAGAAAAGAGCCAGTGTCGGGACGAGCATTGAGGAAAGACCAGAGTATATTAAGGATAGAAAAGAATTCGGACATTGGGAAATGGACAGTGTTGTTGGTAAAAGAGGAAAATCAAAGAACACGTTCCTTGTTCTTACAGAAAGAAAAACAAGAAATGAGATAATATTTAAACTGCCAGACCATTCTGCAACTGAGGTCGTAAAAGCTGTAGACCGTCTTGAAATAACGTGGGGCAGTATGTTTTCGGATGTGTTTAAAACGATAACTGTTGATAATGGTACAGAATTTTCTTATTTTAATGAATTAGAGCGGAGCTGTACGAAGCCTGATGAGAAGCGTACAAAGGTTTATTATTGCCACCCATACAGCAGCTGGGAACGTGGCAGCAATGAAAATAATAATAAAATGGTACGACGAATAGTTCCAAAAGGTACAAACTTCGATAGTATGACAGATGATGAAGTGCTGGATATGCAGATTTGGATAAATGGCTATCCACGGCGGATACATGACTATCATTCTGCAGCGGAACTATTTGAGAAAGAAATAGCAAAATTGGTTTCGTAAGTAAATTGTAATTGAATGTTTTTTTAGGCTGGCAATATGGCAGCCTTTTTGTCATGCAGTAAAATATAATCACAGAGGTATTAATAGATTTCAATTCGATTTTTTATTAAGTCTTCAGGATTGTCTAAATGGTATATGTTGGTGAAAATGTATATAAATGCACACTATATTTGTGCAATGTGTCGAAATTCAAAAAGTGTCGCAAAAAAGGTTGCAATTTTTATTTGAGCTAAAAATTTTAAAAAGTGCTTGACATATAAAAATATAAAATATATACTAAACAAGTGTGTGATAACAGGAAAGCCCTGCTATGCCACATTATTCAGAAATGAACTGAATATGCAACCATGAATTATTCTAATTCCGGGAGGTGAAAAAGGAATGCCTACATTTAACCAGTTAGTAAGACAGGGAAGAAAAACAACAGTAAAGAAGTCTACAGCACCAGCTCTTCAGAAGGGATACAACTCACTTCAGAAGAAAGCAACAGACGTAGCTGCTCCACAGAAGAGAGGCGTTTGTACAGCTGTTAAGACTGCAACACCTAAGAAGCCTAACTCAGCTCTTAGAA